>ERZ779673.329-NODE-329-length-22292-cov-2.231461_pt1 | contig 22292 bp, 12 predicted proteins | sample MGYA00511956_ERZ779673 | MGnify/ENA primary metagenome ERZ779673 (study PRJEB29588, sample SAMEA2152065) | human gut metagenome | biome: human gut; feature: human-associated habitat; material: faeces | place: Denmark | collected 2008/2010 ... | reverse complement strand
ACGTTTACGTTTAATTATTGTGACAAGTTTACGTGCGACTATGACTTTTCGCGCGTCGGGATGGGCGGCTTTTCGGTAAGCACGTGGTTTACGGACGCCAATCTTTCGCACGTGTTTGACCCTGAGAGTGAGCTTATTGCTGACACCACGCTTTATGGCGACTTTGACTATATTTTAAATCAAGGCTTTTATAAGTATTTTTCTAAGTTTAATGCGGCCAGCACTACGGGCAAAATGCCGATAAATTCGTTTGAAGAGTTGGTTTGTTGGGTTGAATACGTCCAGTTTAAAAGCATAACCAAGTCGCCAAGCGGGCTTATAACTAATGACTATAAATTCAGCCTTAACTATAAAACGTTTTCAAGCGATGAGGCATTTAACCAAGAGATGTTAGACGCCATTAACGCAAGTACTTTTGCATACGGCGGGTCGATAAGTTATTATGGATATGCGGCGCCCAACTATGGCGCGATCGGCTGTGCAAAAGATTTAACGGGTGAAGAGGCGACCTTGATTTGTGACCCATCGAAAAGCCAAACGTATGACCAAGTTGACGCGGCGCTTACGGGTATAGGCACGGGGCGCGGGGCAAGTTACAGCGTCTTTAACCGTGACAAAGTTAAAAATATCATTAGCGTTTATACGTCTAACCAACTGGTTTATGCGCTTGAAAAGGGGCTTAACCCCGTGTGCGTTGCGGGATCTCCGGCCGAAAATATTTACAAAAAGGCGCGCAAGATTTTAAACGAAATTTTAAACGCGGGGATGAGCGATGTTGATAAACTCCGTGCGATGTATGATTGGGTTATTTTAAATGTTAATTATGACAACAAGGCCGTAAAAGACGAAAGCGTTAACAGCAGCTGGTATAAATATGAATCGTGGGCGGCCGAGGGCGTGTTTAATTCGGGCGTGGCGGTTTGTGACGACATTTGTAAGGCAATGGTGATCTTATCCAACCTTGAAAACATACCGTGCATTCGTGTTACGGGCGATAATCACGCATGGAACAAAGTATACGTTAACGGCGCGTGGTTTGGGCTTGACGCAACGCATGGCAATGTTTTGGTTTCGGGTGAACAAAAAGAGGTTGTATCTCATACCGAGTTTTTATTTACTGACGAATACAAAGAGGCGGGAGATAAGGGCGAAACGGCGTTTGTTACGGAAGACTATCCTGAGATTTCTTGCACAACTAAGTATGATTATTACGCAAATACCAAGTATTCAAGCGGGGCGGGCGAGTTTGACTTAGTTATTGATAGCGAGGCGGAATTTGGACGACTGATTGACTTTATAAAAACTAAAAAAGGCAATTTTACTATTGAATTTGCGGTATCAAACACGGCGCCAAGCTTGGGTTCGCTTATGGCTATTGCAACAGGAAAAGGCGTTTTGATTGATATTTCATTTAACACTCAAACCGACACGTTTGGCCGCACGGTTTATATTCTTTATGCGCATGTGCTTTAAAAGTTTTGATGTTTTGTTTGACAATAAGGTATAGGCGCGCTAAATTGTTAATAAAGTTTAATAAGGAGATTTGATATGGAGAATAATTCGTTCTTTGGCCCTTATGCCGAGTATTGGAAGAGGTATGCCGATTTTGATGGCAAAACCAATAAGCGCGACTATTGGATGGTTGTTTTGGTTAACCTGCTTATAAGTGTGGCGATAAGCGTTATCGCGTCTATTGGTGCGCTTAGAATAGTTGCAACAACGATTGATTCGCTTTATGCTATCGCGGCCTTTATCCCTGGGCTTGCTATAACAACGCGTAGGCTGCACGACACGGGGCGTAGCGGGCTTAACTTGTTTTGGTTGCTGCTTCCTATCGCGGGCTGGATAGTTATTTTGGTTTATGTTTGTGGCGACTCGGTTGAGGAGGGCACGGTTGAAGCGCCTATTTCTGTTAAAACGCAACAACCTAACAATGACCGATCTGCCCAAACGCAAAACAATGCCGAAACCGCAACTGATAATAAGGCCAAAGCCGCAACATCAGCCGAAAACAGCGCCGAAACGATTAACCCAACCGACAATAATAAATAAAAGTATTTATTTCTACAAAACAATTATCAATCAAATCACTTGCACTTCGCAGGTGATTTTTGTTTTTGTTGCCAAACTTATGTAAACATATATATTTATTATATAAGTATTTATCAAATTGCCTTGACATCTGTTGTGGGAAAGAGTAACAATGATTATTGTTATTAATTAATAACAAAAACTTGCGTTTGGTTTCTGTGGCAGTGAAAGTCCGAGGCGGCGCAAGGGTAAGGATTTTAGATGGCAAAAACTGACAAAAGATTTTTGATAAATATGATTGTTATAGTTGTTTTGGGCGCGCTTTCGGGTTTGTTTATGGGCAACTATTATGTAAAAAATTTTATGGGCGGCGTAACGGCTGATTTCTTGCCAACAGAGGCGGCGATAAGGGATGATGTGGGCGCCGTTGTTGCGCGTTGTAGTGGCAAAAGCGTGACGTCTCTTAGCGCGACGGATAACTTTATCATGGCTGAATACAAACTTTCAACGCGTGATTATGTTCACAAGTCGACCAAGGGCACGGTTACGGCGGCGGGCGTAAGTCAAAAGTTGGTAAGTGACAAGGCCTACGTAGCGGGCGAGTATTTCGGCGAAGAGATAAGCAGTGGCGTGGTTAAGCTTGCAACCAAGTATTATTGGGTTAAGGAGGCCGAGAATGTTACGACGTACGAGGGCAGTGTGTCTGGCCTTTCGGCGAACTATTCGGGCGCGGCGGCACAAACCAAAACGCTTGATGCCTATAACAGCGAGATGGGTGTTAAGGCTGACCAATTCATTAACTATATCGTTTCAAGCAAAACGGTTAAAAGCCAGAAATATAACGGATTAGTTAATGGTCACCATTCGTTTACCATTGAGCTTGACCCCGTGTTGGCAGCTAAAAACTATATGTATAAAGTTAAAAAAACGTCGGGCAGCAATGAGTACCCATCGTTTGAAAAGATTTCATTTGACTTTGAAATCGGCGACGACTGGACGATTTATTCAATGCACTGCCGAGAGACTTACAAGGTTGCTATTAAACTTTTGGGTAGAGTAACAACCACCGGCGATATGACCGATACATTTAGTTATGATGACAATTTTGTTATCCCAAGATAGGGGCAAAAGGAAACAATGAAAGAAATTAAAACTCAAGAAAATGAAAAATCAACAACGTGCGAGGAGCAAAAGGCGGGCGAGTATGACACCGATTTTGACGAGAAATTAAGCGAGCAATCTAAAAAAAATAGCGCTAAAACCCCAGCCGATGATGAAGAAGTCGCTAAAAAAGCAAAAAAGGCAAAGAAAAAAATTAATTGGAAGCACTTTCTTTGCTACCTATGCACATATATTTTGGTGGCGGCGGTGGTTGGCTTTGTTATAGTAAAAATCACACCACCAGCCAAGTCGCCAACTAATTACGCGGGCAGTATAAACAACACTGACGATGCGGGTGATGACAGTATTTTAGGCCAGATGGTGACTAATCTTATGACGATGACGGACGCCAACCTGACGCTTAACCTAAGCGCGCAGACGGACGAGCAGCGCGTTGCGATTTCGGCCGAAATTGGCGCGGTGATTTATCCTGAGTTTTCGGGGGCGGACGCGTCAATTAAAGGCGACGTTTGGGTTAACGGGAAAGAGTTTCCGTTTGAGTTTGCCTATAAGGGCGGCGTGATATTCGCAAGTGTGGCTGGCGCGCAAGTGCAGATAAAAACTGACAAACTTGTTGACGGCGTTAAGTTAATTTTGTCGCTTGCGGGCGTAAATATGGGGCTTAGCGACGGGATTGCTAGCAGCCTTGACCCAATGGCATTGATGGCGATTGTTCAAGAAAACCTTACAGAAGAAGAGGTTGAGGGTGGCTTTAAACTGACCTATAAGATTGACGAGGCCACGGCGGCTAAGGTTTTTATCGACGAAAATTATAACATAAAAAGTGTTGCGATTGATGACTTTACGGCGGGCGGCGCTACCATCAATTTGGGGCTTGTTTTTGATAAAATCAACAGCAAATACGCGGTTAGTGCGCCAGCGGGCGAATACCTTGACGTAAGCGAGACGTTTGGCATTGTTGAGGCCTTGATTAACTCGGTTAAAGAAAAGCAGGTTGAAGCGACGTTTGCTTTTGGTGGCGTAAGCGCTAAACTTAATCTTGACCGCGCGGGCGAACTTAAAACGCGCGCAGACTTAAGTTTTGCTGGCAAGAATATTGTTTTAACTGAAACCGAAAGGCGCACGTACATTTCAAGCGAATGCGCAAACCTTTCGTTTGATAACTTTTCGCGCGAAAGCGTTAAAGAGGTTATGGCCGCGGTTTTGGGGCTGGTTGAAAGCGAAACGGGTTTTGATAAAGCAAGCGTTCCGCAGAGTTTTGAGGACATCAAGGCGTTTGCGGGCGAGTTCGATTTTAACGCGATAATCAAGTTTTTAGGCGCGTTTAAGCTTAGTGCGATAACAAAAACTAATACGGGGTTTGAAATCAAAACCAACTTGTTTAACCTTATCTTAGCGGTTGAAAATGAAAAGGTTTCAAGCGTGCGCGTCAAAGACGGCGAGTTTGACTTTAAGCTTAATTTGGCGTATGGCAAGGCCATTGACATTAATGAAGACGATTTTGAATATGTTGGCGACATTAACGGGCTTAAAGCGCCTATTGTTAACTTATTAAAAGACAAAAATTTAAAAAATAACTATCAAAATATCCTAAACGCCATTAAAACGGTGGCGGCAAGCACGGGGCTTAACCGCGCGGACGTTGAGGCGCGAGTAGAGTTTGGCGAGTTTGCTTTTGACGTAAATTTGGTTATCATCAAGGGTGACGCGCTTTCGGTTGCGTTTGAAACCGAATTTAAGGGCGAGCGAATTTGGGGCTATATTAAAGATGGCGCCGTTTATATCAATGCGCTTGACGTTTGCCTTAAAGTCAATCTGCGAGATGTTTTAAGTGACGAACTTGACAAACTCGATGACCTTAAAAACTTTAACGCAAGCGAAATCGAAGAGAAAATCAAGGCGGTTGATATCGCCGCGTTTATTCGCGATTTTGACATAAGCAAATACCTTGAAAAGTTTGGCCTTAGCCTTAATGAAAATGAGTTGACGTTTGTTGGTTTTGGGGTAAGCGCGCGGGTTGACCTAACCCAAAATACACTTAGCAATATTGCTATTTCGGGCGAGATTGACAGCGTTAAATTCAGCGCGAATTTGGTTTTAAGCGAAACTGACACAGACATTGAGATGACCAACAATGAAATCGTTAAAACTGGCCTTACACGCGGGTTTATTAACCATATAATTAACCTTTTAAACGCTAAAATTGAGGGCGGCGAGGTAGACAACGCAAAAGCGCTTTCACAAATTATCATCAACACGTCAAAACAAACCAATTTTGGCGTAGGTGGCGCTTTTAATGGACTTGGTTTTGCGCTTGACTTTGACATTCAAAACGGCATTAAGGCGCGCGTTAACCTTAACATTGATGGGCAGACCATTGCGGTTATGGTTATCGGCGAAACTGTTTATATTGAAAGTGAATATGCTTGCGCTAAGTTTAATATACTTTCAAAAGAAAACCTAAAACGCATTTATGCTAGCGTGATGGCGCTTATTGAAAGCGAAACGGGCAAAAAGATTGACATTGAGGCCATTAAACAAAAAACACAAAACGTTAAACTTGCGGACGTGTTAAGAAGGGCGTTTTGCGCACTTCCTGATATTTTAAGCGAACTTGACAACGCACATATTGCGCGCACGGGCGACGTGTTTAAATTAACTTGTTCGCTTGGCACGCTTACGATCGAAACGGATGGGGCGCTTGTAACAAAAATAAGTGTTGAAAGCGAAAAAATCAATCAAGCACTCAGCATTAATTATGGCAACGAGATTAGCGTTGACGAAGCGAAGTTCGTTAATCTTGGTGACAGCAACGAGATGGCAGACGCATTAGTTGGCGTCCTTGAAAGCGACAATCTTAAACCAGCCATAGAAAATATTCTAAGTTTGGTTAAAAAGATAAAAGCAAGCCTTGACACTAATTGCATTGACGCGCGCGTGACGACGTCCTTGATGGGCGAGACAATCGCGATTAGTATAAGGGTAGTGTTGCGTGACGAGTTGTTTGTTTCATTTGCTACCGAGATTAAGGGCGTAAACATTTATGGCTTTGTTGAAGGCAAAACGCTTTATATCAATATGTTTGACGTTTGCTTGAAACTTGATTTAGCCGAAATAGCGGGCAGCGAAATAAACAAACTTGACGGCGCGTTTAACCTTGATAAACGTGAGGTTTTAAACAAACTTAAAGCACTTGATTTAAATGAAATCATTTCAAAAATCAATATTAAAGAGATTTTAAGTAAGCTTAAATTAAACTTAACAAGCAACTTATTAAGCACAAACTTTAACGGCCTTGACATTGCTATCGACCTTTCAGGCGAGAGGATAAAAAATCTTACGTGCGCGGGCAGCGTAAATGGCATTGAATTTAACGCAGAGGTTACGCTTAGCCGCTTTGATGGCGCGTGCGACATGAACAATCTGCGCGTTATTGAACTTAAAAATGTTAAAGAAATTGCCGAGGCTGCCATTAATTCGTTAAAAAATAAAAGCGTAAGCGGTCGCGTTGATATTAACTTTGATTTTGGCGGCGAAACTAACCTGATTTCGGCCGAATATGGCGCGAAGTTTGACGGCGAGATAAAGGGCTTCTTTAAAACCACATTTAAGGGTTTGGGCGTTGAGATTTATCTTTTGGGCGAAACAGTTTATCTTGATATTCTTGGCACCCGCGTTAAAGTAAGCAAGGCTGAGATGCCAGCGCTTATTGCGTGGGTTAACGATACGTTTGGCTTGAATTTAAGCGACGAGATATTCAAAAAGCAATTCAAGCTGGCCGATATTTCGCTTAAAGATATCGCAGGTGTTGACTTTAACAGTGGCGCGCTTAAAATAAACAGCGTCGGTGGCGGGACGCTTAGCGCAGATTATGGCAAGACGTTTACGGGCGCAAGGTTTAACGCCAGCGGGCTTGATGTAAACTTGGCCGTTTCAAACTTTGACGACTTTAACTTTGACGCGATTGATTTTGGCGCGTTTATGCCTTACACGCAGGTAACAAACTTTATCGACGCGGTTATGACAACGGCTAACGCTAGAAAATATGATCTTTCGGGTGCCGCGCAGGTAAAACGAAATGGCGGCGACTATTTAAATGTTGACATCCGCTTAATTCTTGAAAATGTTAACAAATTTATGGCCAACGGTTCTGCAATAGTAAGTGGAAATACCAACCTTACCGTTACGGCGGCGTATCTTAATGACTTCCTTTATGCTAACGTTGGCGGGCTTAAAGTTAAGATTGCGCAAAACAATTTGTTTGAGATTTTGGTTATCGCGTGTGATTTGGTGGGCATTGACCCTGACAGCATTTCGTTCTTAAAAGACTTCACGGGCGACAGGGTTGATTCAAGCACGATTGCTGGCATTATGCCTTCTATTAGTGGCAACCCGCTTAATTATCTAAGTTACATCCGTTCGTTTGAGTTTAAAGGCGACAGGCTTAAAGTTACCCTAAACGGCGAGATGACGGGCAATCACGCTGACATCTCGTTTGAGATAACAACAAATAACGGCGTTTTAAGCACGCTCAATATAATAAACCTTTGCACGAACGCGGCCGAAAATGAATATTCAAACATTCAAATAAGGCTTAACGAGTATCGCGGGATAACTCCGCAAGAAAGCGAAAAGAGCAGGTTTGTTGACACTACGGACGCTAACTTTATTGATATTTCGGGCAGCGCGCAATTGTTAAAGGCGTTTATAAATACGTCAAATCTTACAGACTTTAATATAACCAGCACGCTTAAAATCAACGCTAATATCATTGGCATAGACATTAATATGGACGTTAACGCATATATCAAGGTTAAAATGATTAATGGCAAGCCAACGATAATTATTGACATTAAAGACATTCCGGTTATCACCGGCGTCAATTATGACAGTTATGAGGCGCCAGACAGCGTGTTGCAGCTGCCTAAAAACCGAAACCTTTCAATATATATTGAAAACGGGATGGCGTATATCTATCGCAGTGAAAAGATAAGCAGGTATCTTAGTTACTATGACTATCAAAAGTGCGTTATGGTTCACACGAGCGAGTTTTTACGTAACTTTACATACTATCTTCTTGAATATGGTTTTGGCTTTTCGTCAAACATTATGAAAGAAATCAATGCCGCTATGCAAAAGGCGCAAAACCGCACCGAGCCTATTAATTTTGGCAACATCTTAAAGGGCTTTTCAGCAAAAGGCGACGTTCAAACCATTATCATCAACCTTGCTGAAATAGCTAATAACAGCCAACTTGGTAACGCCGAACTTAACTTCACAATAGGCAGAGACGGCGCGATAGGCGAGTATCTATCAAAACTTACCTTTAACATTCATATGCCTCTTGCAAACGTATGCACGATCAATATTTCAACAAATAATATGACGCTTAACAATGTTGGCGCGGCGGTTGATGTATCAGGCGAACAAAACTATATGAACAACTACGCGTTTGGCGAGGGTATTGAAATGGTTAACCGAAATAGCAGCAGCTTCTCGGTTGACAGTGTTAAAACCTATACCATCACGTTTGATTCACAGGGCGGAGATGCGGTTAGTCCAATCACGGCCGAAATCGGCGCGCAGATAAATATACCGCAACTAGGCAATCGAATTGTTGTTGACAGCGCAAATCGCATAAAATATCTTTATGAGTTTGGCGGGTGATACCTCAGCGATACTTTTGAAGAGACAACACGATTTAATGAAACCACTATGCCTCGCGGCGGCGCATATCTTTATGCTAAGTGGGTGCTTATAAAAACCACGCACGCATACAAGGTTACGTTTGTAACTAACGGCGGGTCAGCGGTTAATGAAATTTGGGTTGACGAGGGCGAAAGCATTTCAAATATCCCATCGTCTTCACGTGCGCGCACTGGGGCGGGTGGCGAGTATAACTGGAAAAAGGTTAAATATCTTTGGACGCTTACGGATTATACCTTCGCCGGGTGGTTCTTTGAAAGCAGCCTTTCAACGCAATACACCAACCAAAAGATAGTGGGGAATATCACTCTTTATGCTAAGTGGAACACTAACACGTGGCAGACCTACGTTGGGTATTCAATCCACAAAGAGTACCAAAAAGGCAATTTCTATGCATAACGCAACAAATTGCTTAAAAGGACAAAAATTAGAAACATTCGTGAGCAATTTAAGGCGGAATTTCTAAAAATATTGACAATCAACTTGTATTTGTTTAAAATTAATGTAACAAATCGGGCTGGTTGTCTTTTTTGTTTAAGGAGAACTTATGAAAGAAAATATTTATCGAAACACCAACTGTGGCGAACTTAGAATAACGGACGTTGGAAAACAGGTGCGCATGGCTGGGTGGGTTAATTCAATACGAAAACTTGGGGGTATAACCTTTGTAACGCTTCGTGACCACTATGGCTTGACGCAATTGACGGTTGATGAAGAAAAAATTGTGGGCATTGGCAAAGAAACGGTTATATCTGTAAGTGGTACGGTTATTGAAAGATCAAGCAAAAACCCACATATGCCAACGGGCGATATTGAGGTGGTTGTAAGCGAAATAAAAGTTCTTGGCGAGTGTACCCAAGCGCTGCCTTTTGAGATAGCAGACGTTACGGCACCCGAGGATGCAAGGCTTAAATACCGCTATCTTAACCTAAGAAACCCACACATGCATGATATCATTGTTAAGCGTTCAAAAATTCTTAACTTTGTTAGAAACAAGATGAACGACCTTGGTTTTGTTGAGGTTCAAACGCCGATTTTAACGTCGTCTTCGCCAGAGGGCGCGCGTGACTATATCGTGCCTACAATTAACGCACCGGGTAAGTTTTTTGCGCTTCCACAGGCGCCTCAGCAGTTTAAACAACTTTTGATGGTGTCGGGCTTTGATAAATACTTTCAAATAGCGCCATGTTTTAGAAACGAAGCTGCACGTGCAGACAGAACGCCGGGCGAATTTTATCAAATTGACTTTGAAATGAGTTTTGCAACGCAAGAAGACGTGTTTGCGGTGGCGGAAGAGTTGGCCACGGGCATATATGGCAACTTTACGGATATGAAGGTGTGCAAGGCGCCGTTTGTTAGGCTGACATGGAAAGAGGCGCGCGAAAAGTATGCAAGCGATAAGCCAGATTTAAGAAACCCGCTTACCGTTACAACGCTTACTGACATATTTAAAAACACCAATTTCAGCGTTTATCAGGGCAAAACGATTAAGGCTATTGTTGCACCATGTGAGGGGCAAAGTCGCAAGTTTTTTGACGAGATGACTAAGTTTATCCTTGACCTTGAAGGCAAGGGGCTTACGTGGTTTAAGTTTGCTGACGGGGCGCTTAGCGGGTCGGCCTTAAAGTTTTTAAGTGAAGACGAGATTGCCAAGATGACGGCGTGTTTATTGTGGCAGACACTGAGCCGCGCGCGGTGAAACTCATCGGCGCGTTAAGAAACGAGCTTGGTGAAAGGCTTAACCTTATCGATAAAAACCGCGTTGAGTTTTGTTGGATAGTTGACTTTCCGTTCTTTGAAAGAAACGAAGAAACGGGCGCGCTTGAATTTGCGCATAACCCATTTTCAATGCCACAGGGGGGGATGGACGCGCTTATTAATCAAAACCCAGATGACGTTGTGGCGTATCAGTATGACTGCGTTTGCAACGGCTATGAGATGCTTTCGGGCGCCGTAAGAAACCACGACCCTAAGGTTATGGTCAAGGCCTTTGAGATGGCGGGGTATGACGAAGAGACTGTTAAACTTAAATTTGGCGCGCTTTATAACGCCTTTCAGTTTGGCGCTCCACCACATGCGGGCGCGGCCTTCGGGTTTGACAGAATGCTTATGCCAATTATGGACACCGATTGTATTCGTGATGTTATCGCGTTTCCATTCACCAAAACGGGCAAAGACCTTTTGATGAACAGTCCAACCGAAATCGACGAAAAAACCCTCCGCGAACTCGGCATCAAAACAATAAAAGACAATAAATAGAACAAAAAATCTCCACCTTTAGTCAATGCTGTTTGAAACTAGCAAAATATAAGCACTTTAATCTATAAAAGATTAAGGTGTTTTTTTCGCTCTCTTAACCGTAAAAAGAAACAAATATTACTGACGTTGTCAAGGATTGTCGCAAATAGCGATATACACTTTAACCTTGACAACAAAGAATATTTGTTTACCATAATAAGAAAGAGGAGAAAAAATAACAGAAAAAAGCGAAAGTGTGTTATGTTTACCAAAACTTTCGCTTTTTGTCTGCTTTAATTTAGTTTATACGTGCGTGCTTGTCTTCGGTGGAGCGTAGCGACACCGACTTGTATCAAGACAAGCACACGTTTAAATGCCAGTTTTAAAAAAAATTTAGAATAAATTATAAATTTTACATGTTTTTTTATATGTTTTATGTTATACTCTATATGTTATGAATAAAAGTCAAAATGAAATAGTAAAAAAAGTCAATAAAATTGTGGTTTCATATATTAATAAAGAAAATGTAAAGAACAGAAAATACCTGATCAATTCTTTACATATTTTGTTGAATGGTAATTATGATAAATACAATTTAGAATTAGAATCAACCTTTAATTATGACAGCAATGAGAAATTACAAAAAATTTTATATACAATAAATGAAAAGACTGACGATAGAAAGCTAAATGGTGTTTACTACACGCCAGAAGATGTTTGTGTATATATAATTCTTAATTCTATTATAATGAATTTAGAAAAAGATAATTCAAGAACATATAAAGAGAAAGACGCATTAGAACATATTCTAAAACATAATAGTGAAGAAATTGATACGCTATTATATAAAAATACCTTTATAGATCCAACATGTGGTTCTGGCGAATTTTTAATAAATCTTTTTAGAATAAAGTTGAAATTGTTGGAATTATACGAAGGAAATTATTCAGATGAGAATATTTATAAAATAGTTAAAACTATATATGGTAATGATATTCTTGAAGATTCAACCGATATTGCTAAAATAAGATTATTTTTTGAAGTAATTCAACATGTAAAAAATGTTTCTTATTATGAAAAAATTTCTAAAATATTAAAACAACAATTTAGCAATCAAGATTATGTTTTATATAATGAAAAAAATAATAATAAATATAATTTTGTTATAGGCAATCCACCATATGTTGAATATGGTAACTTATCATATAAAAAAGATTTACAGAACAATTATGGCAACATATATGCAGATGTAATTAAAAATAGTATAAAAACCATAAAAAACAATGGCGTTGTTGGATTTGTCGTGCCTCTATCTTATATTTCTACATCAAGAATGGATCCAATAAGATCTTATGTTAGAGAAAAAACTGATAGGCAGTTTATATTGAGTTTTGCTGATAGACCAGATTGCTTATTTCAAGGAGTGCATCAAAAGCTAAACATTTTAATAGTTAGAAAAAGTAAATCTGAACATAAGTTATTTACATCCAATTACAAGCATTGGTATAAAGAAGAAAGAGTAAACCTTTTAAATGGTTGTGAAATTAAAGAAAACCATCACATCGATGGAACGTTTATTCCTAAAATCGGCAATAATATAGAGGAAAATATATTTAGAAAGATTTACACAGTAACAGAAGAAAATCTATTCACAAAACAATGTATAGAAGGAAAATCTATTTACTTAAACATGAGAGCTTGTTTTTGGATTAAGGCTTTTTCCTTTAATCCTGGTTCAAATGAATATAAGGAATTAAAATTCTGTGATAAAGATTATTGGTTAGTAAGTTGCATTTTAAACTCAAGCCTATTTTGGGTCTATTGGACTATAATGTCCGATTGTTGGCATATTACATCTAAAGAATTAAAAGGTTTTTACTTTCCTCAAATAGATGAAAATACCAATAGCCATTGTAAATTATTATTCCGCAAACTAGAGCAAAAACTTGAAAAAACAAAAAAATATATTGGCAGTAAACAATCTGATTATGAGTATAAGCACAAGGAATGTAAACCTGAAATTGATAAAATAGATGATTATTTAGCACAAATTTATCAATTAACCGATGAGGAACTTTCTTATATCAAAAATTTTGCACTTAGATACAGAACTGGAGGAGATGCACATGAATAAAGTGATTGACTTATTTGCTGGCTGTGGTGGATTTTCATGTGGATTTGAAAAAGCAGGTTTCGAAATCACTACGGCGGTAGAATACGATAAAATGATTGCAGCATCATATCAACATAATCATCAAAACACATTAATGATTGCAGATGATATAAAAAATGTTGATAATAGTAATGTTTTCACTCCTAATTGTGCCGATATAATTATAGGAGGCCCTCCATGTCAAGGTTTTTCAATGGCTGGAGCGAGAATAAGACACAATGGATTTTTGGAAGATCCAAGAAATTACTTATTTAAACATTATTTCAATATCGTGAAACTTGTAAGACCTAAATTATTTATAATAGAAAATGTTAAAGGAATCTTAACTCTTAAAAATGGCGACATTTTTAAAGAAATAGTCAAGTTATTTTCCGACCCAAATAATTTTGATGGTAAATCTTATAAAATACAATACAAATTATTTAAAGCCAAAGAGTTTGGCATCCCACAAGCTCGTGAAAGAGTCGTTATTATTGGTTCATTAAGTGATTTTGATTTAGATAAGGTTATAGATTTAACAAAAGATAAAATTAACAAAAGATTTAATGATTTTTTCAATATTGTTACAGTATGGGATGCAATTTCTAACTTACCATGTCCCTCAGAAAGTGGTATAGTAAAAAACATGAGACCGAAAACCAAGTATCAACAATTCCTTTCTAATGATAATTTAATGACCTACAATCACACACCTCACCATCATAAACAAGTTGCAATTGAAAGGATGAAAAAAGTTAAAATTGATGAAAATTTTATAGTTCTAAATGAGAATATAAAATCTGTGCATAGTGGATCATATGGAAGATTAAATCCACAAAATATTGCACCAACAATAACAACTAGATTTGATACTCCTTCTGGAGGGAAATTTATACATCCTTATGAAAATAGAACGCTTACTCCTCGAGAGGCTGCAAGAATTCAAAGTTTCCCAGATTCTTTTGAATTTATAGGAACAAAATCTAATGTATGTAAACAAATTGGAAATGCTGTTCCGCCTAAATTGGCTTATTTTTTAGCAGAAATGGTTAAGGAGATACTAAATGATGGTAAATAATAAATTAAACAATCTAACAAATAATTCTGTTTGGTTATTTACAAAACAAGATACCAATTTTGACGAATCTTTTAAAGCCACCAAATTATTTTCAGAAATAGATAATAGAGAGAATGTAAATATTGAAAATTACTTTACAGTCAATCATGAAAAATATGGAATTAATACTGATAGACATAGAATGCTTGTAATTGCACAACTTTATGGACTGATTACAAAAACACCATTTTATGTACGAGGTGGAAATTATTCAAAAGAGGCTCCAACAGAAGTATTCGATTTATATAAAAATTTAAAAATTGGTTCTAAAGAATATAATACCTTCAAAACAGAACAATTATTAAAGATTAAGTTTCATGCAATTATAGACACAGCACAAAATAATAAAGATTACAATATATTGCCAATTGTTTTTATATATAAAGTATTAAAAATTTTAAAAGAAAAGTATGGTATTAATGAAGTCAGTGAAGATCTTTTATATACATATGTTTTAACTTGTAAATCATACCAAGAATTGGATGATGCGGTAGAATGTATTAGGACCAATTCGCCCATTACCGCTTTTGTGGCTGAATATAAAAGTAGAAGTCGTGTTTTAACTTTCATTAAAAACAACATAAAGTTGTTTAACTTCTCAAATTCAAGCATTTCAATCAATCCTAAATTTGATAACTACTTCAATAATCACTTTATTCAAAAATATGATTTTATTGACTTACATGAGCAGCTATTAAGAGATGTGGATTACTCATATTTTCTGTATAATAATCAAAATTTTAATATAAATCTTATTGATGAACCTACAGAAGAAGAACAAGAAAAAACAGAAAATGAAAAAGTAATTATTTCATCGTTTATTGATGATGATGAAAATGAGTCGGATTATATTGAAAAAGTAGATAGTATTGATGAAAAAAACATCAATGAAGACGTTTGCAATGATGCTTACAAAGTTGAACCTGTAGCAGTTACGAATTTTGATAAAAAACGAAGATTTAGAACTAACCCATTGTTAGGGAAAATAGCTATAAAAAAATCCTACTATCAATGTGAAGAAAATTATCAACACGAAACATTTATCTCAAAAAAGACAAATAAGTCTTATATGGAGGCTCATCATTTAATACCAGTATGTTTCCAAAAAATGATTTGGGAAAAATATCATGTTAATATTGATTGTGTTGAAAATTTATTATCTTTGTGTCCTACTTGTCATAAAGCATTTCATTATGGATCAAATGATGTTAAGATAAAAATGATTGAAACTGCTTATAAAATTTGTGCTCCAAAATATCACGCGATAGGTTTAGATATCACTCTTGATGAAATTAAAAAATTATATAAAATATAAAATAAAAAATAAACTTGAACCAATTGAATTCAAGTTTATTTTTTTGCTAGTTTCAAAATAGTTAGCCCTTAGGTGGAGTTTTTTATATGTTAAAAGTTAAAAGGATATGCAGGTTCATATAGCTTTCTTTCGGGTTACGTGTGTATTTAATAGGATATTATACCCTCTCACCCCCAAGGGGGCGAAGGCTTACGCTGTCTGTGATTAACTCTTACTCTAACAAGGGGATTGCCACGTCACTACGCTCCTCGCAATGACATCAATATTTAAACTTTAAACTTTCAACTTTCAACTTTATTTTATAGTTTAGTTGCTACGTCCCAGGCGCGCCAGATGACGGTGCGAAGGTTGCCAACGCGCAGGGCGTCACCAACAATGTGAACGTGTCGTGATGGTTTAGAAAGTGGTGCGCTGTTATACCCAATGGCCAAAACCACGCTGTCTGCCTTAACCGTTTTAGGGATTTCGTCGGCGCCGACGATGGTGATATTATCTTTGCCGATTTCTTTAAGGGTTGTTTGAAGGTAAACAGGAACTTTGGCATAGTCAAAAAAGTCACGCAGGAAAGATGAGTTAGCAAGGCACACGCCGCTGGCTTTAACCAAATCGTCTTTAGCCTCGATAATGATAGGGGTTTTCCCTTTAAGGTAAAGGTCATAGGCGATTTCGCACCCCGTTAGTCCGCCACCAATGACAGCAACGCGGTTTCCAACAGACGCTCCGCTTAGATAGTCAAGAGCATCGATAGCTTTGTTACCGCCGTGAATTTTAAGCTTGCGTGGGGTAGAGCCCGTCGCGATAACGATTTCGTCTGCCCAAATTTCTTTAATATTGCGCACTTCGCTGTTTAAATGAATTTCAATATTTAATTCTTTCATTTGGCGCAGGTACCACGCGATAAGTTGCCTGTCTTTTTCTTTAAACGATGGGGCAGCCGCAGGAACAAATACGCCGCCAAGATGGTCGCTTTTTTCATAGATAATAGCCTTATGCCCACGCATAGTCGCAACGCGCGCCACTTCCATACCGCCAATGCCGCCGCCGATAATTGCGATGGTTTTGCGTTTTTTGGCCGGTTTAAAGTCATATTTTCCGCCGTCCATCATCTGTGGGTTTAGGGCACAACGCGCCATATGCGCACTGTCTTCCATCGTAGCGTCACACGCAACACCTTTGTAGTGCGCCATCGGGAAGCACCCATTGTGGCAGCAAATGCAAGGCATAATGTCTTCAAGGCGGTCTTCTTTCAGTTTAGTTACCCAAAGTGGGTCAGTAAGAAACTGACGCGCCACGCCCATTGCGTCGATGTCGCCATTTTTTATTGCACGGCTGGCTTCGGCTGGGGTCATTCGCCCAGCACAAACAACGGGGATAGTAACAAACTTTTTGATGTGTGCCACGTCTGAGATGTTGCAGTTTTGGGGCATATATGCAGGTGGGTGCGCCCAATACCACGCGTCGTACGTCCCGTTATCGCAGTTAAGCATATCAAAACCCGCGTCTTGAAGATAGCGCACGGCTTTTTCGCTTTCGGCCATATCGCGGCCAAGTTCAACGAACGTCTCGCCCGGAACGGCGCCCTTGCAAAAGTCTTTCGTTTTGCTGACTACTGAATATCTAAGCGACACGGGATAGTCACTTCCGCAAACGCGCTTGATTTCTTTAACAATGTCAGTTGCAAAACGATAGCGGTTTTCAAAGCTTCCGCCGTATTCGTCCGTGCGGTGGTTGGTGTAGGCAAGGGTAAATTGGTCAAGCAAATACCCCTCGTGCACCGCGTGGATTTCAACGCCGTCAACGCCCGCCTCTTTGCATTTAAGGGCGGTTTTACCAAACGCCGTAATCATCTGTTGAATTTCTTTGATTGTAAGCGCGCGACAAGTGAACCCGTCAAGCCAGCGCGACGGAAGAACGCTTGGCGAGGCCGTAAGCCTGTCTATGTCTATAATTGGCTTGATTAATTTTCGCACGATCTTGTTTTGGGCGATTTTTGACATTGACTCTGGAATAGAAAATGACCTGCCAAACCCAGCAGTAAGCTGAACAAAAAGCTTTGCGCCAGTTTTGTGGATTTCGTCCATAAATGGTTTAAGTTTTTTAAAGGCGCCATTAGCCTTATAAAGCCAGCCGCCGCCAATCATATTGCGAATAGGGGCGATGCCGGGGATAATCAGGCCGACGTTGTTTTTAGCAAGCGTAAGAAAAAAATCGCTTGCATCCTTGTCAAAATGATGGGGTTCCATCCAGCCAAAAATGGACGTACCACCCATCGGGCAAAGAACAATGCGATTTTTAATCTCAGTGTTGCCAATTTTAAAGGGCGTGAAAAGTGGTTGAAATTGTTTATCCATTGTGTTTTCTCCTTGTTTTTATTACTTTAAATGTAGCGAAAAAACACAGATTTGTCAAACAATTTCAATTTGTTTATTATCTTACGCTTCTTTAAACAATTTTTTGGCCAATTTAAGCCTTGTGTTTGTGGGTTTTATTAAGTTGTTTAAGTTGATAATTATAGGTGCTTTCACACATGTCGTCAAGCGATTTTGTTGCCTTCCAACCAAGCTCATTATAAGCCTTTTCTGGCGAAGCAAAACATTCATCAACATCGCCCGCCCTGCGTGGCGCAAATTTATATCTAACCTTGCCACCACAACATTTATTAAAGGCGTTAACCATGTCTAAAACACTATAACCTACCCCTGTTCCTAAATTATAAACAACTAGGCCGCAGCGAGTTTTAAGCTTATCAAGAGCGGCTAAATGACCTTTTGCTAAATCAACAACGTGGATATAATCTCTTACGCCTGTGCCATCTTTTGTGTTATAATCATTGCCAAAAATATTAAGTTCTTTTAATTGGCCAACCGAAACTTGAGAAATATAAGGCATAAGATTATTAGGAATCCCGCGCGGATTTTCGCCAAGCAGACCGCTTTCATGCGCACCAACGGGGTTAAAATACCTAAGTATTGCGATATTTAATGATGGGTCAGCAATGCTTACGTCTTTCAAAATTTCTTCAATAAATAACTTTGTTCGACCATAAGGGTTAGTTGCGCTGGTAGGGAAGTCTTCATATATTGGCATAGATTTAGCCTTGCCATAAACTGTTGCAGAGCTGCTAAACACTAAGTTTTTAACCCCGCTTTTGCGCATCGCTTTAAGCAGGTTAATCGTGCTCTCTAAGTTGTTTTCATAATATTCAAGAGGCTTTTCAACACTTTCGCCGACTGCTTTTAAGCCTGCAAAATGAATCACTGCATCTATTTTGTTTTCGCTAAAAATTTTGTTTAAACCAGTTTCTTTTCGCAAGTCATATTTATAAAATTTAACGTCCGTTTTTGTTAGTTTTTTTATAGCGTTTAAAACCGAGCGGTCGCTATTGCTTAGGTTGTCAACAATTATTACATTATTGCCAGATTTAAGCAACTCCACAGCAGTATGTGAACCGATATATCCAAGTCCACCCGTCAATAAAATATTCATACTTTTCCCTCCTTGATTTAGTTTATTATATACCTATATAAAAAAACAGTCAAATATAAAATTAGAAAACTCTGCTATGTTCCGCTGCCTTTATAAAATTTAAGAGAGAAATTGAAAAACAGGGTGGCGGGGATAATGATAAGTGACCCCCAAACGGGTGAAAGCATATTAACCCAAACGCTCGCCGATGGCAGACCAATAATGTAACTTACGGGAAGGTAATTTATGCACGCAAAAGGCAATATAAATGTAAAAATTATCCTAATGGCCTTGTTATAAATGCTTATTGGGTATTGCGCCAGCCTGCGTCCGCCGTTGGTTGCAATGTTATAAAATTCGCTTTCTTCAACGGTAAAAATGGTTATGCCGCCGTTGAAAATAAGGATGCTTAGTTGAATTAAAAACCCGCAAACAATGGTCAGCGCCAAACACAGCCCGCGCGAAAACGTCCACGTTATGTTGCTGCCAATCAACCCGATGATAAGTGTAACGATGCCTGCAAGCACTTTTCCTAGTTTCGTCCAGTCAAATTCGGCGCAAAATACTTGCCAAAAAATAGGGCGTGGGCGCAAGAAAAGCCTGTCAACTTCGCCCGATTTTATCTGTTTTGAAAAGGTGTCAAATCCGCGGCCAACACACTCAGCAAGCGGAAAGCAAATGATAATCAGACCAAACATTATTGCAACGTTATAAAAATTCCACCCGCCGATATTGTTAAACCGCTCCATCAAAAGCCAAACAGCAACAAACTCGCCCGCCGTTATAAACATCTGCGAGATAAACATCAAAATGGTCGAACCGCGGTATTGAAAGGTCGATTTAAAATATAATTCAAGATATTTTTTATACATATTAACCTCCTTGTACCTCAACGTTTTTAATAATGCTTTTAAGGCAAGCGCGGCCTATTAAAACAAGCGTAACTAACCACGCGATTTGAATAGCGATAAAAATCAGCGCGCTTGTTAAACTGACGTTGCCCATGTATATGCGATAAGGGAGGTCTCCCATAAACCTAAACGGAAGGTATTCTAAAACGCGCCTAACTCCTGCGGGCATAAGGGGCAAGGGGATGTATGCGCCGCCAAAAAGGTTACAGATAACCATAACAATCGCCGCCACGCCCTTTGGCGACATTGTTTTAAAGGTAAAAATGCAGATAAACATAAATATCGCGCTGGCCATCAGTCCGCCTAAAATCAGCGAGGCTAAAAACAGCAAAAATGCGGGCACGCTTACGGGTAAACTAAGCCCAATCCCCGCGGGCAATAAAAAGCCAAGAATAACGATAGGCAAAAAGCGAATAAGCGCTACCGCGCGGCCAGCAAAGTTTTTAAAGTACCAGTTAAAATAAAGGTCAATCGGCCTAACAAATTCATACGCTACGTCGCCCTTTATGATGGGGTTGGTGATGGCTGGCACGTTGCCGACGTAACTAAACGCGTAAAAAGCCTGCCCAAGCCAGATGTAAGTTGACAGTTCAAGCATAGAAAAGTCGGTCGGTGGGTTGCCAGACGCGTAAAATGCCTTATACATCATAAGAAACATAAAGCCCCAAAAAATCTGGCTTAAAACGCCCGAGATGGCCTTGCTGCGGTATGAAAAAGTTTGTTTGGCGTTCATCGAAAACAGGGCGGCGTAAGGTCTAAGGGTGGTCATAGGTCAAACTCCTTATAGAGGTTGGCTAATATCTCTTCAAGGTTAAGCGTTTTGATTGAAAAGTCAACAATATTAAATTTTTCACCCGCCTTTTTGATAAAGTCGCTTACGTGAAAGTCAGGGTCTTGGGTTTTGTAGGTGGCGGTGTTTTTATTGTGACTTATAAGCGTAAAGCCGTCAAGTTCGGCGTTTTTATATTCTTTGTCAAAGGTAACAAGGATGGTTTTTTCGGCGCCGTATTTCTTTTTTATGTCTGAAAAGCTGCCGTTATAAAGAATTTGCCCCTTGCCAATCAGGATAATTTTGTTGGTTAAGGCCTCGATGTCGCTCATATCGTGAGTGGTAAGAATCACGGTTACGCCCATCTCTTTATTGATGTCTTTGATAAACTTTCTTACCGCCAGTTTCGTTACCGCGTCTAGGCCGATGGTTGGCTCGTCAAGAAACAAAATTTTTGGGCTGTGTAAAAGTGAGCCCGCGATTTCACATTTCATTTTTTGACCAAGAGAGAGTTGCCTAAGGGGCACGTTTAAAATGTCGCTAAGATTTAATTTTTCGGTAAGCGTTGTAAGGTTTTTGTTGTACGTAACGTCATCAATTTTGTAAATGGCTTTTAAAAGCTCAAAGCTGTCAATAACGGGAACGTCCCACCAAAGTTGCGCGCGCTGGCCAAAAACAACGCCAATGTTAGACACGTATTTCTTGCGGTCTTTATGGGGCGCAAACCCCGCGATTTCAACCTTGCCACTTGTTGGGGTTAAAATACCACTCATAATTTTGATAGTGGTTGACTTGCCCGCGCCGTTTGGGCCGATATAGCCAACAATATCACCCTCGTTAATTTCAAACGAGACATTTTTAAGGGCTTCTTTTTTAACGTATTCACGCTTGAATAAACTTAAAAAAGCCCCCCAAACACCTTTCGGGCGCTTGGCAATTTTGAAGGTTTTGTTGACGCCTTCAAAAGTGATGATCTTTTCCATTCTCATCCTCCTTTTGTTTTTATTTGAAACGAAAAATGCCCGAAGATAACTTCGGGTAGGGGGGCGAATTAGTCAAAGCGGCTAAACGCATAAAGCTCGAAGGTGACCTTCGAGTAGGGGTAATATTTGCGTCTCATGACGAACTTATGTTATCACAAAATAATTTGATTGTCTAGTCTTTTTATAAATTTTTGTAAATTATTTCATTCGTGCGGAGGTCTTTTTAAAAAATATTAATAATATTTGATAATAAATTAAATAATAATTAAAATTATATATTTTAATAACATATTGCACTAATTTTTATTATTTTTGCGCGAATTAATTTAATTAAATTCGTTTTATTTGTTAAAATATTAATTAATATAACTAAGATAAAAAATAATGTATACGCGATAAATAATAGACATTTTTATTTTATTTGTGATAGAATAAGCGCAGGAGAAAGCTTATGAAAAAATTGAAAAATAAAAATATTGGGCT
>ERZ779673.325-NODE-325-length-22362-cov-1.758551_pt1 | contig 22362 bp, 24 predicted proteins | sample MGYA00511956_ERZ779673 | MGnify/ENA primary metagenome ERZ779673 (study PRJEB29588, sample SAMEA2152065) | human gut metagenome | biome: human gut; feature: human-associated habitat; material: faeces | place: Denmark | collected 2008/2010 ... | reverse complement strand
TACTTAATTATTTTATTTTTAGTTAATATTTTATATACTTTTAAAAAGGTTAATATAAGTTTAATTACTGTTTTATTACTAATTATAGTTTCTATGATATTTTCTAAGCATTTATTTTTAAATGTTTATGAAGAAAGTGTAAATCATAGTTATAGTATTACTAATTATTTATTTGGTAATGGTTCTGGGGGAATTTCAAATACATTATTTATTTATAGTATTTTAATTTTTATTTATTTAATATGTGATTTTTCCTATAAAAAGCATATAGTTTTAACCTCTTTAACGGTATACTATATATTACTTGCATTAAGTTTTGTAATTCTTAAAAAATTTGATTATAACATTGCATTAAATAATAATCTGATATTTGCTTTTATATTTTTAAATACAATAAGTATTTTCTCACCATACACTAAAGGTGGTTGTTATTTATATGGCTTTATTTTAGGACTTTTTAGCTTCATTTTTAGTTTTATAGATATTAATATAGGTGTTTATTTAGTAAGTTTAATATTATCATTTGTATTTCCATATTTTGATAAATTTATTTTAAAAATTAGTTCCAAATAAAAAAAGAGTTTAGGCTCTTTTTTAGTTTTTAATTTGCAATTTTTGCAATTTGTAGGAATTTTGTTCGGCAATTTGTAGAGTTTTCGTTCGGCAATTTGTAGAGATTTCGTTCGGCAATTTGTGAATGTTGCTTTTTTTAGTATTTTCCTTTATAATTTAAATGGTGGTGAAAATATATATGGATATAATATCTGTAAAAGAACCAAATATAGCGGTTAGAGTATCACAATATCCAGAAGACAATAAAAAAGAATTTTTACTAGTGGGAAGAAGTAATGTAGGGAAATCAAGTTTTATAAATTCCTTAGTTGAAAGAAAAAACTTTGCTCATACATCTTCGAAGCCTGGTAAAACTCAAACTCTTAATTTTTATCTAGTAAATGATTCTTTTTATTTAGTAGATGTACCTGGCTATGGTTATGCAAATGTATCTAAAGAAAAACAAAAAAAGTTTGGGCTTATGATTGAGGATTATATAAAAAACCGAAGCAATTTACAAAGAGTGTTTTTACTTGTTGATTATCGCCATAAGCCAACAGAGGATGATATATTAATGTATAATTATTTAAAGTATTATAATTTAAATATTACTATTGTTGCTACTAAATATGATAAGATTAAGAAAAATGGTCGTATTAAACAAGATAAATTAATTAAAAGTGCATTAAAACTTGGTGATGATGAAATGTTTATACCTTTTTCTACGATTACAAAAAAAGGTAGAGAAGATGTACTTAAAATAATAGAAAGTTATTTATAAAGGAGAAAGAAAAATATGAATAAAAAAGGATTTACTTTAGTGGAAATTATGGCAGTAATAATTATTATTTCTGTTATTGCACTAGTTGGTGTAACTAGTGTTGCTGGTGTAAGAAGACAAATGGATAGAAAATTATTTGAGGATAAACTCTCAAGTGCTATTTCATCTGCTGAGAAGTGGGGAGAGGATAATAAAGAAGAACTTAAATATGACATAACAATTAGAGTTAAAGATGGGGATGAAACTGTAGAAAAAACTGTAAAAGGGACCGAATTAACAATTGGTAGCTTAATAGCAAATGGCTATTATGAATCTGAAGAAGCTGTTAATCCAAACCTTTATAATGGTTATGTTTGTAATTCAACTGACAAAAAAGATCCTAAAGGTTATAAAGATGGAGATTTATGTAGGAATGTTATAACCAATAATATAGATAATTTAATTGTTAATGATTTAAAAATTAATGTATATACACGAAATAAAAGAATTTATGCATGTATTGTTAAAGATAATACATTAATTGTTGATCCTGATAAGTACAGTAGTGAACTATTTTGCTAATTAGAAAGGGGGACTGTTTATGCAAACAGTATGTTTAATAGGAAAGCCAAATGTAGGTAAAAGCACAATTTTTAATAGATTAATAAAAGAAAAAAAATCAATTATAATGGATACACCAGGTGTTACAAGAGATAGAATTTATGGAATTGTTAATTTAAAGGATAAAGCATTTCATTTAATTGATACCGGAGGACTTTCTTTAGAAAATGGCGATTTTAATAAGGATATTTTAGCTCAAGCAACTCTTGCAATTGATGAAGCTGATTTAATACTTTTCATTGTGGATGCCACTACAGATATTTCTACTGAAGATAGAATGGTTGCAAGTATGCTTCATAAATCTAATAAGAAGGTATTGGTTTTAGTAAATAAAGCGGATAATAAAGAAAGACAAAATAATTTATATAGCTTTTATGAATTAGGTTTTGAGGAAATTATTGCTATATCTGCAGAACATAATATTGGTTTTGATAAATTAAATTCTTATTTAGAGGCAAATATTAGTGAAGGGAAAGAAAAAGAAGATAATAGAGTAAAATTTTGTTTTGTAGGAAGACCAAATGTTGGTAAAAGTTCTTTAGTAAATGCTCTTTTAAAAGAGGATAGATTAATAGTTTCTGATATTGCAGGAACTACTAGAGATGCAGTAGATAGTACATTTAAATATAATGGTAATGAATATGTAGTTATTGATACAGCAGGTTTAAGAAAAAAAGGTAAAATCTATGAACAAATTGAAAAGTATTCATATATTCGTTCTTTAAAAGCAATTGATCGAAGTGATGTATGTGTTCTTGTAATTGATGCCAAAGAGGGTATTATTGAACATGATAAACATATTGCCTCATATATAACTGATGCAGGAAAAGCTATTCTTATATGCGTTAATAAGTGGGATACTGTAGAAAATCCTGAGGAAGAACTTAAAAAATGGCGTCTTTTATTGGAAAATGAGTTTAAATTTTTATCTTATGCAAAGGTTGTATTTTTATCCGCAAAAACTGCTAAAAGACTTGGTACATTAATGCCTGAAGTTATAAATGCTTATGAGTCACATAATAGAGTTATAGCAACAAGTGCACTTAATGATTGCATAATTGAAAGTGTTCAAATGCATAATCCACCTTCATATAAAGGAAAAAGACTTAAAATATATTTTGTTTCTGAAACAAGTATTAAACCTCCAAAATTTACTTTTGAAGTCAATAATAAAAAACTAGTACATTTTTCTTATGAAAGATATTTAGAAAACCAAATAAGAAAAACCTTTGAACTTGATGGAACACCAATTGTATTAGAATTTAAAAATAAAAATGATTAATGTAGGTAAAAAATACTTACATTTTTTTGTTTTAATAAACGAACAAAATTACGATAAAAGTATTGACAACAAAAAATTTTTAGAGTATATTTTAAATATGCTAGCAACAAAAATATGTTCGTTATAGAGGAAGATATTGTATGAATTTATTGTATAAAAATTAATAATTGGTAAATATAAAAAATGAAATAAAAGGAGGAAAAATGATTTATTTAGAAAACATTAAATTATTAGAAAATGATGAAGAGGGGTTGGCTATGGATGAAAGAAAAATATATAATAGTTTTTATCCATTTGGTATTTTTTCTCATATGAAAAATATTAAAGATATTAAATTTGGTTCTATTACAATTTTGTGTGGTAATAATGGATGTGGTAAATCAACTTTATTAAATCTTATTTCTAGCAAGCTTAATTCAGTACAAAAGTCCAATTATGATAAAGGAACATTATTTAAAAATTATGTGGATGTCATGAGGTATGAAATGAATAAGATTCCTGAAGAAATTGTTACTATTACAAGTGATGATATATTTGACTATTTGCTTGACTTAAGAAGTATTAATTCACATGTTAACCGTAGAAAAGATGAACTTGCTAAATATTATTTAGACAATAAATATAATAGCAAAGATATTTCTATTTTTGATTACAATGAAATTAGAAAAAATAATGAAACCAAAACTTCAACTATGTCTAAATTTATTCGTGGTAATTTAATGAATAATAATATTTCTTTGCAATCTAATGGTGAGTCTTCATTAATGTTTTGGGAAAGAGAAATTAAAGAAAATGGTATATATATTTTAGATGAACCTGAAAATAGTTTATCTGCGGAAAATACCCTAAAATTAAAGAAATTTATTGAGGATAGTGTAAGGTTTTATAATTGTCAATTTATAATATCAACGCATAGCCCATTTTTATTAAATTTATGTGATGCGGTAATCTATGATTTAGATTTGAAAGATTTTACGCCTGTGAAGTTTGAGAATATTCCATCAGTCAAAATTTATTATGAATTTTTCAAAAACATCGAAAGTAAATTTACTTAAAAAACTAAACAAAAAAGTGTCAAGAAAGTGTAATTTGTATTTACAAAGATAACTTTGCCCTTTATAATAAATGGTAACTTTGAAGGGAGGATAATATGAATAATTTACTACCAGTACTTATACTTAATGAAGTTATTATTCTTCCTAATCAAGAAATAAAAATTGATTTAAATAATGAATTAAGTAAAAAAGTAATTATAGCAAGTTCTAAAAATGAATTAAATAAAGTTCTTGTTATTGCACCGAAAAATAGTTTAGAATCTTCTCCATCACTTGAGGATCTTCCTCGCGTTGGTGTTGTTGCAAATGTTAAGAGTAAAGTTGAACTTCCTAATAATAAATTAAGAGTAATTCTAAAAGGTGAAGAGAGAGTATGTATAAATAAATATTATCGAAATCAAAATACCAATGTTTTAAAATGTAGTCATAATGTCATAGAGCTTCCTACATTTTCTAAGACAAATGAAACTGCTATTTTTAGAAAATTAATAGAATTAATTAAAAATTATATTTCTTTAAATAAAAGTGTTTCTAATTCAATCTTGAAATTACTTAATGATAAAAAGAGTTTAAGCGATATAACTGATATTATTACTTCTTTTTTGCCATTTAATTTTACTAAAAAGTTATTTTATATGGAAACAATTAATCCCCTTACTAGGGCAGAAAATCTAATTAATGATTTAAATGAGGAAATTTTAGTTACAAATATTGATAGACAACTTGATGAAAAATTAAATGAAACTATTGAAAATGGTCAAAGAGAATTTATTTTAAAAGAAAAACCAAAAGGAATTATTAATATTGTTGATGCTTCCAACATAGAAAGAAACCTTTATCTTACAATGCAGCTTCTGGAACTTAATATCCCTATGGTAATTGCACTTAATATGATGGATGAGGTCCGTGAGAACGGTGGTTCCGTATACATAAACAGGATGGAAGAAATGCTTGGAGTTCCTGTGATTCCTGTGTCAGCCGCCAAAAATGAAGGAATTGATGAACTGATTGACCATGCAATTCACGTTACTAAATACTCGGAAGTGCCAAAAAGACAGGATTTTTGCGATGAGGATGGAGAGGACGGAGCAGTCCACAGATGCATACATGCCATAATGCATCTTATTGAGGATCATGCCAAAGCAGCGGAAATTCCAATAAGATTTGCAGCATCCAAAGTGGCAGAGGGAGACAGCAAAATTATTGAATTGCTTAATCTTGATGATAATGAGAAACATATGATAGATCACATAACGTATCAGATGGAAAAAGAGCGTGGGCTTGATAAGTCAGCGGCAATAGCTGATATGCGTTTCAGGTTTATTAGCAAGGTATGTGAGGAAACAGTTGTAAAAGCTAAAGAAAGTAAGTCACATAAGAGGAGCAGCCGGATAGATAAAATCCTTACAGGTAAGTACACGGCAATTCCTTCTTTCATTCTTATTATGGGACTGGTGTTCTTCCTGACTTTTAATGTGATAGGAGCAAGACTCCAAAGTCTTCTCGAAATGGGAATAGATAAATTGGGAAACCTTGTAGACGGTATTTTAAGATCTACAGATGTTAATCCGGTTATACACTCTCTTGTAATTGACGGTATTTTCACGGGTGTGGGCAGTGTATTAAGTTTCCTGCCGATAATCATTACGTTATTTTTCTTCCTGTCAATTCTTGAGGACAGCGGTTACATGGCAAGAGTTGCCTTTGTTATGGATAAAATACTTCGTAAAATCGGGCTTTCCGGACGTAGTATTGTTCCGATGCTCATAGGTTTTGGATGTACGGTTCCCGGTGTTATGTCATCAAGGACATTGTCATCGGAACGTGACAGAAAGATGACAATTCTTCTGACACCATTTATGAGCTGTTCGGCAAAACTACCGATATATGTACTTTTTACATCGTTGTTTTTTAAAAAATATGCAGCACTTGTAATGATTTTGTTGTACATAGGCGGTATACTTACAGGAATACTTGTAGCCATTATTATGAAAAATACGGTTTTTAAAGGAAATCCTGTGCCATTTGTAATGGAACTCCCTAATTACAGAATGCCCGGTATGAAAAACGTCATTATGCTCTTATGGGAAAAGGCAAAAGATTTTCTGCAAAGAGCATTTACGGTCATTTTTCTTGCAACCATTGTAATATGGGTTTTACAGACTTTTGATATTCATTTTAATATGGTAACCGATTCTAAAGACAGTATACTTGCAGCACTTGCGGGAATAATAACACCGATATTTGTTCCTTTGGGATTTGGTAACTGGAAAATATCAACGGCACTTCTTACCGGATTTATGGCAAAAGAAAGTGTTGTATCCACTTTGTCTGTTCTTGTACATGGCAATTCAGAAATACTTGCCATACTTTCTCCGGCTGGTGCATTGCCATTACTTGTATTTTGTCTTTTATATACACCATGTATTGCGGCAATAGCATCAATTAAAAGAGAACTGGGTATAAAATATGCTGTCCTTGTTGTAATAGGTCAATGCCTGATTGCGTGGATTATGGCTTTTGTGGTCAGAATGATTATGATAATATAAAGAAGAATTACTTGAAAAACGAACTAATGTTCTGTATAATAAAACTAAAAAAGACTGGAGGTGCATTTGTGAATAACAGAATATACGCAGCAATTGACCTCAAGTCTTTTTATGCTTCGGTAGAATGTGTAGAGCGAGGACTTGACCCTCTGACAACTAATCTTGTGGTAGCAGACCCATCAAGAACAGAGAAGACGATATGTCTTGCGGTATCACCTTCTCTTAAAGCGTATGGCATTCCCGGAAGACCGAGACTTTTTGAAGTTGTTCAGAAAGCAGGACGCCGTGGAGTTGAGTATATAGTAGCACCTCCGAGAATGGCTCTTTATATGGAGTACAGCACACGGATTTATAGTATATATCTTCATTATGTAGCTCCGGAGGATATTTTTGCATATTCCGTAGATGAGGTTTTTATAGATATGACATCATATCTTAAGACATATGAGATGTCACCGAGGGAACTTGTTATTAAAATGATAAAAGAAGTTCTTGACACAACGGGAATCACAGCTACTGCGGGAATAGGAACCAATATGTATCTTTGCAAGGTAGCTATGGATATAGTAGCCAAGAAGGCAACACCGGACAAGGATGGAGTAAGAATTGCCGAGCTTGACGAGATGAGTTACAGAAAGCTTTTATGGAATCACAGACCTATTACAGATTTCTGGCGTGTAGGTCCGGGTTATGCAAAGAAACTTGAACAGCACATGCTGTATACAATGGGAGATGTGGCAAGGTGTTCTGTTGGGGATGATAAAGAATATTACAATGAGGCTCTTTTGTATAAGTTATTTGGTGTTAATGCAGAATTACTTATTGACCATAGCTGGGGATATGAACCATGCACCATGGCAGATGTTAAAAGTTACAGACCTGAGAATAACAGCCTCAGTCAGGGACAGGTTTTACAGAGCCCCTACACATACGATAAGGCAGGACTTATTGTTAAAGAGATGACAGATATTCTTGTGCTTGATCTTGTTGATAAGGGACTTGTAACCAATCAGATAGTTCTTACCATAGGATATGATATTGAAAGTCTTAATGACAGTGAGGTACGAAAACGTTACAGAGGAGAAATTACCAAGGAAAGATATGGAAGGTCAGTTCCAAAGCATGCCCATGGTACTATTAATCTTGAGAGGTTCACTTCTTCTACAAGAGTTATTATTAAAAAGACAATGGAACTTTACAACAGGATTATTGATAAAAGCCTTCCGGTAAGACGTATTAACGTGGTGGCTAACCATGTGATGCGGGAAGAGGATGTTGTTAAGGAAGATTCATACAGACAGCTTGATATTTTCACCAATTATGAAGAACTTGAACGTATAGAAAAAGAACAGAATGAGGAGTTTGAAAAAGAACGCCATATTCAGGAGGCTGCCATTGAGATAAAGAAAAAATTCGGCAAGAACGCACTTCTCAAGGGCATGAATTTTGAAGAAGGCGCAACAGCAAGAGACAGGAACAGGCAGATAGGAGGACATAAGGCATGACAGACAGTTATGATGATATTATTAATCTTCCCCATCATGTTTCAGATAGATATCCGCATATGCCGATGTACGACAGGGCGGCACAATTTGCACCCTTTGCGGCACTTACGGGTCATGAGGAAGCCATAAATGAGACCTCCAGATACACGGAGGAACGGATAGAACTGACAGAGGAACAGAAGGAGAATATTGACAGGGAACTGCAGGAACTAAGGGATCGCGGTGCTGAATGCAATGTGCGGATAGTATATTTTGAACCGGATGAACTTAAAAAAGGAGGAACATACGTTGAATTCAGAGGTGCTGTTAAGAAAATTAACAGCCGCGGACAGTTGACTCTTGAAAATGAAATAATACTTCTATATGATAATATATATGAACTTGAGATTATGGATTGAGTGACATCCATTATAGGATAATTTACTTGCAAAATATGTCGAATGTTGATACAATAAGAAAAAGCCTTGAGGAGGAAGTAAATGATGAATATTATGATATATGAGGATAACAGAGAATGTATAGGTAATTTACAAGGGATACTTAGAGAATATTTTGAAGAACGAAGCATCATGTTTAGTATGTTTATTACTAAGCTTGGTGCTTTTTGTGATTTTGATTCAGGAAATAATACTGATATGGTATTTATTGATATAGACGGAGAAGAGGGCGATGCAATTTATTTTGCAAGAAGAATAAGACAAAATAATAAAAATGCTATTATTTTCCTCCTTACGGATAAGCTGCAGATTATACCTGAGATGATGAAAGTGGGAATCTTTCAGGTGATATTGAAACCGATAGATGCGGATTTAGTATATGATGAGCTTGACAGGGCAGTTCAATTATATGCGGATATATACAGCATATATGATATAAGTTGGTGCGGAGTCAATCATTTGCTGAATTATAAAGATATATTCTATATAGAAGCATATAACAGACATTTGTATATTGTTACCGGAGAAGATAGTTATATGAGTATGGGTTCAATACATAAAGAAAAGGAAAGATTTGGAGGACGCAGTTTTGCAAGGTGTCATTGTGGGTTTTTAGTTAATATGCAATATATAACTGAGTGCGGCAGTAACTATATTAAAATGAGTAATGGTAAAGAGATTCCGATTAGCAGACAATATAGGGCTGAATTTATGAATTTATTTACGAAGTATTTAAAAACAAAAACAATTCATTAGGTCAAAAATGCATCGAAAATGGTTAATTCTGCATATTGCATTGAAAAATATACATTTATATGATATTTTCCGTGGAGAAGGTAATATTGTTCTTGAGTGAGTATTAAAATTAGGAAAGGAGAAGTATACAGAGCAATATTATATTTACAGGGAGTGCTATTATCTTCGGGTGATTAATAATGTATTAGGAAAGGATAAAATAATGAGAAGAACAAATTTAGTAAAGACAATTTTATGTGGCCTTATTGGAACAATTGCAATGGGAACAGCAGTATTTGCAGGAACTGTCAGCAGGGAAGGATATGTGAGAGGAAAAAACTACACTAATTCTTACAGCGGAACATTGGGCAAGTATGCTGCCGGTGGTGAAGCAGATACAGCAGCAACCAGTGCACAGAATACAAGTGGAAGCAGTAGATGGTTCTCTGTACAGGTGTATGAATATAATGTAGAGACCTATAGGAATAACAGAAAACAGGTTATATCGGATTGTGTAATCAACGGAAGTTCAATTAATGCACAAATTTACAGAAATATCAACTCAAAGATGTATAGGTACATTCATGTCGGACAGGGATATGCATCTAATGTTTATTCATCTGCCACAATGCTTGATAATTATACATATACAGCAAAACAATACTACGAATAAAATGTAACAAAGGAGACGGAAATAATGATTAGTATGGTTCTAAGAAATATCCAAAATTCATTCATAAATTTTCGCAAAATTTTTATCCTGTTAATTGTTTCACAGATAATCTCCATTATGAGTATTTTTTTTGTATACGGAATATACGGAAGTTATGCAGCCAAGATGCAGGAAATAGAGCTAAATACATACAGAATAGGTATAGATTTTGAGGAGGCTGAGAAAAATACGGTTGGCACACTTAAAAGAAACCTTCCGGAAGTATTAGACAGGATTAATGATAAACTGGAGTTCGTGTTTGTTGCAGGAGCAAGCAATCATAAAATGGTGGCAATGAGAACAAAGTATATTGATGGTGACTTTAGAACTGTAATAACAAAAGAACAGTATGGAAATATGAAGGGAAGATACCTCAATTCAGAAGATGATGAAAAATGTAACAGAGTTATTTTTTCAGCAAAAGGCAAGGAAGATTCGGTGGGCGATATTGTAGACATAGCAGGTACTGAATTTGAAATTGTAGGTACTTGTGATGACCTGTTTGCAGATGGTTATGATATACCTTATAATTCGTGTCCTGATGATTTGCAGCTTAGCTGGTGCAGCTTTTATTTTAAAGAGTTACCTACGGTTAATGATTATAATGCAATAAAAAAGATGGTTACAGGTAACTTTAGTAATTACACAATGGATGAATTCGATATAAAGAACAATGATGAACTTACTTCATATAGGACCATAATTGCTATTTCCGTCTCAATAGGAATTATTTCGGCACTTAATACATGTCTTATGTATGGATATATTATAAGCCAAAGAAGAAAACAAATGGTAGTATATGGAATAATCGGGGCTGCCAGAATAAGAAGATTTGCAATAAGTGAATCGGAAATGCTGGTATTCAGCGTTACAACTTCATTAGTGGGAGTTGTTTTATTCAGAACAATTTTCCAGAGTATTGTATTAAAAGTATATGACAACAGCAGTGAAATATATACTGTAAAGATGTATGTGTTTATGACAATACTGTATATTATGTGCATACTGATATTTACTTCTGTTTTGTTGGCAGTTATGAACAGGGATAAGCTGGCAGATATGTTGAGGAGGACGGAGAATGACTAAATTTGGAATCAGCGAATATATAAGAAATTTTTGGTTTAATTTGTGCTCAATATTATTACTTATTGTAATGATGATTTTAACCACAGGCATGATATCAAATATTGACGAAAAAGCCGGTATGTATAAAATAGCACGTAAATATATGGATTATGACAGTATGTATCTTGCAAGCATAGAAAATAAGAATATTGAAGAACTTAAGGAAATAGGAGATGTTAATTATGTACAGACTATTGAAGGTGATTGCGGAACAAATAAACTGATACGTGGATGTGTATATAGCAGAGAAATTATGAAAAATATGAAACCAAAGCTGGAATATGGTACATATCCGGATAAGGTCACAGTAGATAGTAATACGGTGAAAGCACTGATAAGCGCTAATCCTTATGGAATAAAGGCTGGGGACACATTTACATATAGTGTATCTACACTGGGTGAATCTGTTCCGGTAAATGTGTATGTTACAGGAGTAATCAAGGAGGGACAGAGGTTATATATCACTTTAAATAAAACTTTTATTAATATGTCATATGAAGATTTTTTTCCTGTATACAGTTACGAACAGACAGAAGATGTGAGGCTTATTATTCCGGAAAGTGAAATTTCCAAAATGTCTGAGGCTATGAAAGCTTCATTATGCGATAATGTAATGATTAATCCGAAAGGAACACTCACGCAAGAGGAAAGAGACGCCATATACGACAGGATAGCAGATTATGATATAACAGGAGAGACCCCATATCCTGAACCGGCTGAGCTGGTAAACAGAAATAATACCATGTTTAAAATAGAATTTATGAAATATATTCCACTCTCTGTGGTTACTATTGTGCTACTTTGCATAAGTATAATCGGTATTGTTAATATAAAAACAGCGAAAAGCACAAGATATTATGGAATAATGTATGCTTACGGAATGCGATATAAAAAAGCCCAGATTATAGAGGGTGTATCGATGACATTTAATTGTGGTTTAGCTGTTATATTTACCGTATCATTAATTAAATTGCAACAGAAAATGGAATTTTTCGGAGAAATAAATTGTAATCTTAATATGCCGCAGATAATAACAATAACCGGAATATGCATTATTATAATATTTTGCTCAATGTTTGCTGCTAAAGGTGTGCTAAAGGAACATACACCGGTCCAGATACTTAAAAATAAAAACTAAATGGAGGCAACTATGATAGAAATAAAGAACCTATATAAGACATATAATTATGGAAAGCCAAATGCTTTTGAAGCTTTAAAAGATGTGTCATTAACGATAAATGATGGCGAAATGGTAGCAATTATAGGTAAATCCGGAGCCGGAAAGTCAACATTAATGCACATACTGGGATGTATTGATGACTTTGAAAAAGGTCAGTATATTTTTAACGGAAAGGACATTTCCAAAGTAAATGAAAAGAAAAGTGCGGCAATAAGAAATTCCGAAATAGGAATTGTCCTACAGGAGTTTGCACTTATGGAACAATATACGGTACTAGAAAATGTAATTATGCCATTGTTTTTTACCCCGAAATCAGGACGAAGGAGTGAAAAGGAAAAACGTGCTTTGGAGATACTGAAAAGACTGGAAATGGATGAATATGCCCATAAAAAAGTCAACAAACTTTCAGGCGGGCAGAAACAGAGAGTTGCAATTGCAAGGGCAATGATTAATAATCCGTCTGTTCTTCTGGCAGATGAGCCTACAGGAGCTTTGGATGTGAAAACAACCGATGAAATTATGAAAGTTTTCAGAAATCTGAATAAGAATGGAACTACAGTGATAATCATTACACATGACATGGAAGTTGCAGGAATGTGTGACAGAATAATAGAAATTAGTGACGGAAAAATTATATAGAGCAAGCGTAGCATACATTAGTGGATTATCAGCAAAAGCAATGTCAATTCCTTTCTTGTATTGGTTGTAGTAAGCAAAGGATTTTTTCATAATGATAGTCCTTTCTTCAATAAAGTAATGAGCAGTTATGGGAATGTGTGGGTAGTGCTACGCATACAAAAGATATGTAACACTACCATACACAAATCCCCAATCTATGGGCTTTTCACGCTCTACAAACGCTCTCAAAGAGATAATATTAAGAAAATTGATTTTAAGAAAACCCCGAAAATTCGGGTTTTTTTTAATGTCTAAATTTAAAAAATATATAATTTTGTTTAATATTTATATTGTAGTCAGAGTAATGTTTTTATAATATATCATGTCCTGATATAAAATGCGTATTTGCATCTTGGGCAGGTATTGCGTCAACTCCAAGCTCATCTAAAGCCTGCAATGTAAGACCACTGCTAATTAGTCCAGAAAAACCACTGATTACTATAAGAACGCCGCATATGATATATGGTATACCCCCATCATCCCATTTTGTCTCAAAACCAATGATTCTTCCGGATGAATCACGCTTCAGAACATTATAGCCACTTGGGTCAGTTTTAGCCCCCATAATGGCAAGAAATATGCCAAATATAATTATTCCACCGAAAATACCTAGACTAAGCTTTGCTCCTGATCTTGAAACAATACGATTCATAATAACATCTGCCAATGGATTATCATTGCCACCCAGACATTCATACCATTCCTCCTCTCTGAACTGGGAGCAAAATATGTTAGATGATTTTTTCCTGGAGTGTTTTTTTATATGAAATATGGTAAAATATTCTTATGAAAGAGTACAAAGGCAAAATTTTAGTTTATTTATGAGAAAAATGAAGTAGAAAGTGAGGCGTTAGAATGATTCCATTAAAAATAGAAACTTTATTAGAAGGGCGTATTGTTGAGCATGATCGTGTTGAGTATAAAACTGGTTGGAATCCTAATGCGATTATTCATTCAATTTGTGCCTTTGCAAACGATTACGATAATACGAATGGTGGATATATTGTAATGGGAGTGAAAGAAGAGAATGGGATGCCTGTGTTTCCGTTGGAAGGAATTCCAAAGGAAAAGCTTGATACAATACAGCAGGAGATATTTCAGTATTGCAATATGATAGTTCCAAGATATATTCCAAGGATGGAGATAATTGATTATAAAAATTCGGGAACTTTTATAATATATCTTTGGTGTCCTGCTGGAGATAGCGGACCTTACCAGGCACCACATACGGTTTATGGGATTAAGGGTGAGAAGGTTGATAAAACTATGAAATATTGGATTCGTCCTGCTTCATTAACAACAGAGGCAAGGCAAGATGAAATTTCTGAACTATTTGATAAATTTAACTCTGTACCATATGATGACAGGATAAATCGAAAAGCTAGAATAGAGGATATTCGTAGAGGATTCCTTGAAGATTTTATTAGGAAAAGTAATAGTAGTCTTATAAATGAACTTAACAGTAGTTCTTTAGAAGATTTATTACTTGCACAGGAAGTTGCTGATGAAACAGATGCTGAACTTGATATTAGAAATATAGGTGTGTTGATGTTTGCAGAGCATCCAGAGAAGCTTATTCCAGGTGCGAAGATTGAATTAATTCGTTTTAATACAGAAGAAGCAGAAGCATCTGATGATTTTATAGAAAAGACATTTACAGGACCTATATGGAAGCAGGTGCAGGATGCTTTAGATTATATTAAAGCAACTGTAATTGAAGAAAAAGTTGTTAAAATTCAGGGAAAGGCGGAGTCAGAACGATTTTTTAATTACCCATACAATGCTTTAGAAGAAGCTTTGGTAAATGCAGTATTTCATAAGTCATATCGTGAAGAAGAACCAGTAGAGATACGAATATATGTAGATAGTATACAGATTCTCAATTATCCAGGACTTGCTAAGTGGATTAATCTTGAAAAATTTGAAACAGGTAAAATAAGAGGGAGAAAGTACCGTAACAGAAGAATTGGTGAACTTTTCAAAGAGATTGATTTATCAGAGAAAAAAGGGACAGGAATTTCTAAAATCTTGAGGGAATTAAGTCAAAATGGTTCGCCAAAGCCAGAATTTGAAATGGATGATGATAGAAACTATCTAAATACCATTATTCGTATTCGGAAGGGATTTGAGAAAGAATCTGGTTTAGAAAAACAAGTTAAAATATCAAATGAGGCTTTAAACGAGGCTTTAAATGAGGCTTTAAATGAAAACGAATTGATAATAGTAAACTTAATACTAAACAATCCATCAATAAAGCAGAAAGACATAATCGAATCAACTAATATTTCTAGGGCACAGGTACAGCGTATTATGAAGGGATTACAAGAGCGGGGAATAATTGTGCATGAGAATTCAAAAAAGTCAGGTAGATGGGTAGTTGTGATTCGGTAATTGTATTAAAAAAGTTATAAGATAGCAAAAATTATGGGTGCTTTTCAAATCATTTCGCAAAAATATTTATGATGGCATGCAGTGAATTAGATTCATTAGCAGCATTTTTTACGTTTGCGTGACAATTCCGATTTGTAAAGTTCCTAAAAAGAGCTGGGTATCATGTGCCCAGCTCAATTTATATAATAAAAATCAAGGCTGTGTATTATATCCGCAGCCTTGATTTTTATTTTGAATAGTTAAGATACCACAATACACCTAATGTAATTCCTATTGTCCAGACTATAAGGGATAAGATTCCGCATATAAGACCTGTTCTTGATTCTTTACAATGGCTTCCGTATTGTTTCTTGTATACATAGCACAGACGTATCGTGAATATGGAAAATAAAATTACACCAAAGAAAAAACTTGCGATTCCCATATTACGGCATGCCTTTGCCAAATCGTCGGCCTGTTTGTTACCGGTTGTACCCATTATTTAGTGAAACCTCCCTGTCTGAGCCAGTTGTATAACTGGTTAATTTCTTTGTAGTTGATAAGGACATAAATAGTGTATATCAACATAATTGTTGACAGAATAAGTCCGATAATTGAACATATAAGACCTATTGTTGCAGGAGCATTCATTTTTCCGTTGTTGGATTTTTTGTATTTAAGCGCAAAGACGAGACCGAGGATACCAAGTGTAATACCTACTATTCCGTAACAGCAGCACAATATGATACTTAAAATACCAAGTACAAGTGCTGCGACCGAATAACCGCTGTCATTTTCATAATTGTTATAATTATTATTGTAACCATTATAATAGTTATTGTTATAACCGTTATTATATCCATTGTTATTGTTGTCAGAGTAAGAACCTCTGTTATCGGATTCACCGCCGCCTTCACGGTAATATCCCTGATTGTTATTATTATCATCACCATTATAATTGTTCTGATATTCCATAATGAACCTCCGTGTTAAGTTGATTAAGGTATGATATATACATGCCTTGTAATAAGAATGATATTCTTAATTATAAAGTTGACAACTACAAGAAAAAGTGCAATATACAGGTAAAAATATTTTAAATGCATACCCTTAACCCTGCCATGTGTCAGAAAGCGGAAGGTCTGGCTCATATAAAAAATTGCGGTAAGTATGACAGCGTATATAACCAGTGGGTGATATAAAATACTCTTCGGGATATTGCCGTGAATAAGATATATAAAAGCTCTTGTGCCGCCGCAGCCTGGACAGTAAAGACCTGTAAGGTGTCGGAACTGACATTCTGTAAGCATATTAATATCGTAACGGACAGCAATTCCTTTGATAATCAATGCTGTAATTCCTGTAATAAAAAATATGCAGATTCCTATTATATACACAACGGCATCCGAATCTTTTTCTCTAAGCAGTTGTCTGAAATTTAATCTTTCACTCATATACAATATATTAACATGAAAAAACACTCCTTGCAATACGTACAAAGTCCTTATAAAATATAACAAGAGAATGGAGGAATGCACATGACGGTAAAGGAACGGGCTTTGCTTGTTACAAAACGGCTGGATGAATTTTATACCACAGAGCTTACCTGCTATCTTAATCATGACAGCGCATGGCAGCTTCTTTTTGCCACCATATTAAGTGCCCAGTGTACAGATGCAAGGGTTAATATAGTGACAGAAAAGCTTTTTAAAAAATACAGAACCTTGGAGGATTTTTCTAAAGCGGACATTAAAGAACTTGAGGAAGATATACGGTCCACAGGTTTTTACCACAATAAAGCAAAAAATATTAAGGCTTGTGCCACGGAACTTCTGGAACGCCATAACGGGGAAGTACCAAGAGACATCGAAAGCCTTACGGCATTAAGCGGAGTGGGCAGAAAGACTGCCAATGTGATAAGAGGAAATATCTATCATGAACCGAGTATTGTGGTGGATACACATGTTAAAAGAATTTCTAGGAAGTTAGGACTTACAAAAGAAGATGACCCTGTTAAAATAGAATTTGACCTTATGAAGGTTCTTCCTAAAGACCATTGGATTTTATATAATATTCAGATAATAAGGCTGGGAAGAAATATATGCTTTGCAAGAAACCCTAAATGTGAGGAATGTTTTTTAAGGGATTTATGTAAAGCAGGAAAAGGAAAATAATAATGATAAAAAATTTTGTGGCAATCGACCTTGAGACAACAGGCCTTAGCCCTTATGATAATAAAATAATAGAATTAGGTGCGGTAAGATACAGGGACGGAAAGCCTGTGGACCAATATAATACCTTGATTAATCCGGGAGTCCATATCCCGGAACGTATAACAGAGATACCCGGAATTGATTACGATATGGTAAGCAAAGCACCTTATATTGATGATGAGCTGGACAGAATTATGGAATTTATAGGTAATGATGTGATTCTGGGACATAATGTGATATTTGATTATACATTTATAGCGGGAGCCCTCGCAGGACACAGTATAGAATACAGTGCGGAAGCAATAGATACTTTGAAGTTTGCCAAAAAGGTATTGCCGGCCAATGAATCAAAGAATCTTGAACATCTTTGTGAAATGTTTGACATAGTGACGATACACCACAGGGCATACGAAGATGCCATGTCCGCTGCCAATGTGTATTTCAGATTGTGTGAACTTTCAGGAGAGGAAACGATTGTTGAACAGTATCACTTCAAGAAACAGAAAGCTGCGGGGATTACACCCAAACAGGTAAATTACCTTAAATCCCTTATAGAAAGACATAATATAAAACCTGACTACGTAATCGAAAACCTGACAAAAAGCCAGGCTTCAAGGGAAATCGACAGAATATTATCCGAGTATGGAATTATGAGACGGCAGCTTTAATTTCATTAAGTTTTGAAAGGATGGGCGCCTTCATTATGGAATCCAGCTTATCGGCACTTTCGATTAATGAATTAATACCGGTTATATTATTGTCTTTACGGTAAAGTTCCGCTAACATGTAGTAATTGCGGCTTACGTCAGTACCGATTGATATACCGTATTCAAGAATTACAGCAGCCAGTGAACAGTTCCCAATCTCAATAAGTCTTGCACCACATCTGGCAATTATATTGACAAGTGTGATATAATTTTCATCATATTCAGATAGTGCTGAAAGGTTGGCAACACCGTATTTTTCCTTTAAGTCAGTATTGGTAAGACCTGAAAGATTAAGAATTTTTCTGACCTGCAGATTTAAAAGAGTTGTGCGGTATTCGTTAATTTCATCATCTGAAATATCGGAAGGGATGACAGAATCGGGAATATTTATGTAATTGAGATTTGAAATATCTTTTCTGCGGACGGTATTGGCTCTTGCCTCCCTTGCCCAGAAAGATGCCTTGGCAGAATCTGATTTACGGGAATGTTTTTTACATTCATATAATATTAACATTCCGATTATAATAGTACAAAATAAAATAACCCATCCAAAATTTTTAAACATAGAATCACCTCAGAAAGGAAGTATTGTGATGTATAACAAGAAAAACAGAAGAATAATGACAACTGTACTTGTTGTAATACTTGTACTTGCAATGGTTGTACCTCTTCTTATATCTGCTATTTCCTGATAGTTGGATTATACGAAAAAAATCATATTATATCAAGAACCAAGAGGAAATTAGGGTTGGAATGAACGGTAAAATATGATATTATTAACCAATAACCCTTATGATAGGAAGTTAGTAATGGCAGTAGGAAAAGTACCTAACAGAATTTTAAAAAGAAGCGTTGTTAATCTGCTTAAATGTCCGCCAAGAACGGGCATTGATGCAGCCTCTTTTGCCGTCGGAGATATACACGTCCTTACAGCCTGTGCAACAGGTCTTACGGATTGTGTAATTGCACCGGAAACAGCCGTTTACAAAGCGGCGAACAATATATGGGTTTCCGGGGGAGAACTCCTTGGGATAGAGGCTTCTTTTATGTTGCCTAAAAGCTATAACGAGTATAACCTCAAGGCATATACAAAGCGTGTCAAAGCAGCATGCGATAAGTGCAAAACGACACTTGCGGGAGGGCATACGGAAGTAACGGACGGCGTTAAGAGGTTTTGTATAAGTGTAGCAGCAACAGGTATTGCAGGAACTACACCGGTCAACATACATAACGTTAAGCCCGGAATGGATATAATTGTTACAAAATGGATTGCGCTTGAAGAGGCTGCAATGATTGTAAGTAATGAAGACAACATGGCAAAGTTATGTGAACACTTTTCTAATGAATATATGAGTGTAACCGGACAATATGCTGACTGGCTTACAGTTCGTGATGAGGCCGCAGTCGCGATGAAGCATGGTGTAGCAGCCATGCACGATATATCGGAAGGCGGTATATTTACTGCACTCTGGGATTTTGCCGAAGGAAGCGGATGCGGGTTTGAAGTTGATTTGAAACGTATTCCGTTAAGACAGGAGACAGTGGAAATTGCAGAATTTTTCCACCTTAATCCCTATACCATGAAGTCATCAGGAAGTATAATAATCGCCTGTGATAATGGAACTGATATGGTGAATGCCCTTAATGAAGAGGGAATTCCGGCAGTTATAATAGGCAGAACAACTGATAACAATGGTAAGATACTTCGCAACGAAGATGAAATCAGATATTTAGATAAGATGTAATACAGGCACAGCCTGACAGAAAGGATGGATTACAATATGCGTGAAGCAATTTTAGCAGTTCTTGAAAAAAACAGCAGAATAGATTTGGCGGATCTTGCCGCTTTACTTGGAGTTACGGAAGCAGAGGTAGCTAATGAAATTTCAGAAATGGAAAAGGAGAGAGTTATCTGCGGTTATCATACGCTTATCAACTGGGATAAGACCAACAATGAAAAAGTAACGGCACTTATTGAAGTTAAGGTAACTCCACAGAGAGGTCTCGGTTTTGATTCAATTGCCGAGAGAATATATAATTACAGCGAAGTGCACGCACTTTACCTTATGTCCGGAGGATTTGACTTTACGGTAATCATTGAAGGAAAGACAATGAAGCAGGTTGCTACATTCGTATCAAGCAAATTAGCTCCGCTTGAAGCAGTTTTAAGCACTTCAACACATTTTGTATTAAAGAAATATAAAGACCACGGAACAGTCCTTGATGCTCCCGTGTCTGATGAAAGGATGCTTGTTACACCATGAGAAACCCATTATCTGACAAAATAACGACAATTAAGCCTTCTGGTATTCGTAAGTTTTTTGATCTGGTAAGTGAAATGAAGGATGCCATATCTTTGGGTGTGGGCGAACCTGATTTTGATACACCATGGAGAATACGTGAAGAAGGAATATATACCCTTGAAAAAGGCAAAACATATTATACAAGTAATTCAGGCCTTATGGACTTGAGAATTGAGATAAGCAGATATCTCGAAAGAAGATTCGGACTTAATTACGATGCGGAAAAAGAAATTATTGTTACCGTAGGGGGAAGCGAAGGAATAGACCTTGCTTTCAGGGCAATGCTTAATCCGGGAGATGAAGTTATCATTCCTGAGCCATGCTATGTTTCTTATGTGCCATGTGTAACGCTTGCAGATGGTGTTCCTGTTACGGTTAACCTTAAAGAAGAAAATGATTTTAAGCTTACCAAGGAGCAGTTACTTAGTGCCATAACACCAAGGACCAAGATTCTTGTACTTGCGTTCCCTAACAATCCTACAGGTGCAGTTATGACAAAAGAGGAACTTGAGGAAATCGCCGAGGTTGTTAAGGAAAAGGATATCTTTGTTGTATCCGATGAGATTTATGCCGAACTTTCATACGGCAATACAAGACATTGTTCAATCGCATCCATTGATGGAATGAAAGAACGCACTATAGTAATTAATGGTTTTTCCAAAGCCCATGCAATGACAGGCTGGAGACTGGGATATGCCTGTGGACCTGAAGTAATAATCAAACAGATGCTTAAGATACATCAGTTTGCTATTATGTGTGCACCAACCAACAGTCAGTATGCTGCTGTAGAAGCATTGAGAGAATGTGACGATGCAGTTGAAGAGATGAGAAATGAGTATGACAGACGAAGAAGATTTATGCTTAGCAAACTCCGTGGTATGGGACTTAAAGTTTTTGAACCATACGGGGCATTTTATATTTTCCCAAATATAGCAGAGTTTGGACTTACGTCGGATGAGTTTGCAACAAGATTTCTTACGGAAGAAAAGGTTGCGGTTGTCCCGGGAACAGCTTTCGGTGACTGCGGTGAAGGATTTTTAAGAATGTCCTACGCCAGCTCATTAAGCAATTTAAAGACAGCAATGGAAAGACTTGAAAAATTTATTGACAGATTAAGAAACAAATAGCAGGAGAAAATCTACATGGCAGAGCAAATGAAAATAGAATATATTAATCCTTTTCTTGTAGCGGGAACAAGCGTACTTTCTGATATGTGCGGACTTAAACTGACGGCCGGAAAACCATATGTAAAAACAACATCTTTTGATTCGGACTATATTGTAATTAGTCTTGGAGTAACAGGTCAGATTGCAGGTCAGGTTCTTCTGGCATTTCATAATGATGTGGCATGTGACATTGCTTCTAAGATGTGTATGATGCCTATAACAGCACTTGATGGACTTTCACTCAGTGCACTTAGCGAGTTAGGAAATATGATTCTTGGAAATGCAGCAACAGTATTATCAACAAAGGGTATTTTTATTGATATAACACCACCTTCAATAATACAGGGAACATTTCATATCGGAAGTTCGTTTGCCCAGAATATATGCGTACCACCTATTTATGATAACGATA
>ERZ779673.324-NODE-324-length-22396-cov-3.198514_pt1 | contig 22396 bp, 17 predicted proteins | sample MGYA00511956_ERZ779673 | MGnify/ENA primary metagenome ERZ779673 (study PRJEB29588, sample SAMEA2152065) | human gut metagenome | biome: human gut; feature: human-associated habitat; material: faeces | place: Denmark | collected 2008/2010 ... | reverse complement strand
AGGAAACTTGTAAACTTTTTGAGGAAAATCCAAACGACTTCAATCTGATATGAAACGACAGAGGCCATCTCAATTCATTTTGAGACGGCCTCATTTTTTCGTATAAACACATCAGTTAATCAACTGACCGTTCACTTCTGTTCTTCCATCGACTTGGCAATACCCATTTCCAGACCTCTCAACTCAGCCAGTCCTCTCAGACGACCCAGGCAAGAGTAGCCCGGATTGGTTTTCTTCTTCAGGTCGTCGATCATCTGATGGCCGTGGTCCGGACGCATCGGGATTGAGACCTTGCGACGCTGCTGCATGAGCAGGAAGTTCTTCATCACGTGATACATGTCCACATCACCCTCCAGGTGGTTGGCTTCGAAGAAGTTGCCTTCGGCATCACGCTGTGTGCTGCGCAAGTGTACGAAATTGATGCGGTCGCCCCAGCGCTCCATCATGCCTGCCAGGTCGTTCTTGGCACTGACTCCCAGCGAACCCGTGCAAAGGCACAAGCCGTTGGATTCGTTTGGTACAGCTTCCACCAACTTGCGGAAATCCTCTTCCGTACTCATAATACGCGGCAAGCCCAGAATCGTCTGTGGCGGGTCGTCCGGATGGATCACCAGTTTCACCCCTACCTCATCGGCTACCGGACAGATTTGTTTCAAGAAGAAAATCAGGTTGGAGCGCAGCTTTTCGGCGTCGATGTCCTTGTAGCGGTCCAGTTCATGCTGGAACTGTTCCAGTGTGAAGCTCTCTTCCGACCCCGGCAGTCCGGCAATCATGTTGCGGGTCAAGCGGTGGATTTCTTCTTCATCCATCTGCTCATAACGCGCCTTGGCCTTGGCCTTTTCTTCTTCCGTATAATCCTTCTCTGCTCCCGGACGTTTCAGGATAAAGAGGTCGAAAGCCACGAAGGCCACCCGTTCAAAGCGCAAAGCCTTGGAACCGTCGGGCATGGTATAAGCCAAATCCGTGCGAGTCCAGTCGAGTACCGGCATGAAGTTGTAGGTCACAATGTAAATGCCACACTTCGCCAGATTGCGCAGACTTTCCTTGTAGTTCTCGATATATTTCATGAAATCGCCGGTCTGCGTCTTGATATGTTCGTGTACCGGCACACTTTCTACCACACTCCACTTCAAGCCGACTTCCTCAATCATCTGCTTGCGTTTCATGATTTCCTCTACCGTCCACACTTCACCGTTCGGAATGTGATGCAATGCATTGACGATACCCGTGGCACCGGCCTGCTTGATGTCCCACAAAGACACCGGGTCGTTCGGACCATACCAGCGCCAGGTTTGTTCACATAAATACATAACGTTTCTTTTTTTAAGGTTCGTACTCGATTAAATAGAGAAAGCATCAAAACCACCATCGATGACGGCTACCGTACCCGTCACAAAGCTGGATGCATCGCTGATGAGGTAGTGGATGGTACCATACAGGTCTTCCGGTTCACCGAAACGTCCGAACGGAGTGTGAGCCAGAATTGTTCTGGAACGATCGGTCAGTGAACCGTCCGGATTGGTCAACAACGTACGGTTCTGTTCGGTCAGGAAGAAGCCCGGAGCAATGGCGTTCACGCGCAAGCCGTCGCCGAACTTGATGGCCAATTCACCGGCCATGTATTTCGTGAAGTTGGCAATGGCAGCCTTGGCAGCCCCGTAACCTACCACACGAGTCAACGGACGGAGGGCAGATTCAGAACAGAAGTTTACGATAGCTCCTTTTTTCTGTTTTACCATAACATCGGCAAAAACCATGGTCGGCAATACCGTACCGAAGAGGTTCAGGTCGACTACCTTCTTGAACGCATCAATCTGCAAGTCGAAGAAAGTCTTGTCCGGAGCGATGGTGGCACCTGCCATGTTTCCACCGGCTGCATTCAACAACACATCAATGCGGCCATATTTTTCCAGGATGTCTTTCTTGTTCTGTTCCAGCACTTCCTTCTGCATTACATCGGTATACCAGAAAGTAGCTTCGTGACCCTGTGCCACAATTTCTGCAACCAACGCTTTTCCCGCTTCTTCACTACGATCAAGAATGACCATCTTTGCACCTTGTGCAGCCAAATACTTGGAAATACCTTTTCCCAACCCACCGGCTCCCCCGGTCATGACGACTACCTTGCCGTCTACATTAAATAATTCGTTTGCCATAATAATTAGATTAGCAATAAATTCGATACTTTATTATAAAATTGATAATTCTCTTTCAACAAAATGTCTATTGGCAGCAGATTTACCACTGGCGGCCTTTCATCAAACAACAGAAAACGGCTCAAAGCCTTCACACCATTATATCCCTGCAATTCGGGACGCTGAGCTATCAGAGCCTGTACATATCCTTCATTCAGTAACCGTACATTGGGCTCTATCAAGTCATAACCCACCAGCCGAATATCTTTTCTATGATGCTTTTCCAAGTATTCACCCAGAATGTAGCAGGAAGAATTAAATGCCACAGCCCCACGAATACCCGGATAATTCCGGAAAACCTCGTCGAGCACCTGTTCGTTGTGCGCCTCATCACCTATCCATAACTCTATTTCCACCAGCTGCATGTCACAGTTCTGCTGTTCCAGGTACCGACGGAAACCGGAATGACGTTTCTCTCCTTGTGTAGACAAACATCCTTTTTCATGTTGAATACGCGCCACCAGAATGTCACCTTTGAAAGCCATGGAAGCCAACAACATCCGAGCTCCGATTTCACCTCCAGCTACGGAATCTGTACCATAATAAGCCAACCGACCTTGTTCCTCAATATCCGAATCAACATATACATACGGAAGTGCGCGTTCATCCAATGCACTGGAAAGACGAATGACAGATTCTTTAAAGAGTGTGCCAACAATCACCCCGTCTATGGTATCTGGCATATCCAGCAGATGGGATGCCGTTTGTTCGAAACTGGTTCTGCTATACTGATCAAAAGTCAGTATTGTAACCTTCACTCCAAAACTTTCCAGTTCCTCTTCCGCGCGACGAATGCCGTATTCCATGGCACTCCAGTAATTTCCTGTACAAAATTCCGGTATTAAAGCTATCAAATGGCAAGGTTTCTTTACAGCCAGTGAACGAGCAATCAGATTAGGCTTGTAATTCACCTGTTTCATGATTTCCTTGACCCTACGGACATTCTCTTCCGATACACGCCCTCGGTTATGGATGACCCGATCGACTGTACCTACCGACACATTCGCCAGACGCGCGATGTCAGTCAGTCGTATGTTTTTGTTCTTCTGCATAGACTTAAAAAGGTTCTCCCCCCAAATAGTGTGTGCGAGCACGCATTTACATAAAAAGAAAACGCGTTACCGCGCACACTTCTATAAAAAACATCTTGATTTGTTTGCAAAGAAGGGATTTATTCATGAAAAACACAAACAGATTCAACCTTTTAACAGATTTTTTAGACCAAAATTTACACTTTTTCGTTCCTTTGTGCCATTTACGCAAATACAGATGTATGAAACCAGAAAACTACTACACAGAAAAACTTGTTTTGGCAGAAAACCAGTTAAACACGGTCAAACGGCAAATCTCGCGCATCAGTGTCCTACGCGTACTACTGTTTCTGACCGGACTTGTCGGAATCTACTATTTTTTCCATCAACACGTGCTACTGACAGTCAGTATCTGTCTTACCTTCCTTCCGTTTTTCATCCTCGTGAAACTGCACGGTCGACTGTTTCACCGCAAGAAATGGCTGGAAACACAAATATGTGTCCAAAAAGAAGAGTTACAGGCTCTTTCCGGCGACTACAGCAGCTTCGATGACGGAAAGGCCTACATCAATCCGTCACATCCTTATACCTTTGACCTCGACGTGTTCGGACACCACTCCCTGTTTCAGGCCATGAACCGTACCTGCACCATTTTCGGAAAAGATTGTCTGGCTCACTGGCTGCAACACCATCTTTGTGAGCCTGCTGCCATCCGGGCACGCCAGCAAATGGTACAGGACCTGAGCCAACGCCCCTTGTTCCGGGAACAGTTTCGGGTAACGGGCCTTGTACATCAGGGCACGGCGTCCGATGGAGAAAAACTACGTGCGTGGAGTCAAAGCCCATCACAATACCTACATGCCGGATGGGTAAAAGCCTTTACACGGGGAGTTCCTCTTATCAACGGACTACTCCTAATAACTTCGCTGGCCGGATGGACCTCCTTCACCTGGCTGGGACTCTCGTTCGGGCTTTTTCTGATTCTCAGTTTCGGCATTGTCAAACGGGCCACCTACGTACAGGAAACCTACGGCAAACAGTTGAAAAGCCTGAACGGATATGCACAACTCATCGCACTGGCCAAGAAGGAACAGTGGGAAGCCTCCGCCCTGCAACAACTGATGAACCGGTTGGACATGGACGGCAAATCACCCGTTGACGCCTTGCAACAGCTCTCCAAGGAGCTCGACCGGCTTGACTTACGCAACAACCAGTTTTTATATGTATTACTGGAGGGAAGCCTTTTCTTCCAGCTACAGGAAATTGTCCGCATCGAACGCTGGAAAGCCCGCTACGGACAGCACATCACCGGCTGGCTGGAAGCCATCGGAGAACTGGATGCCCTCTGCTCACTGGGCACCTTTGCCTATAATCATCCCGCTTATACCTATCCCGAACTGGCCGAGAAATCGTTCTGTTTCCTGGCTACCCGGATGGGACATCCGCTCATGCCCCCTGCCCAATGTGTGAAAAACGACGCCACTCTCCCGTCGCGCCCCTTCTTCCTCATCATCACCGGTGCCAACATGGCTGGAAAGAGTACCTACCTGCGTACCATCGGAGTAAACTACCTGCTGGCCTGCATCGGCGCTCCCGTGTGTTGCGATAAGCTGGTGCTCTATCCCCATCAGCTGATTACCAGCCTCCGCACGTCCGACTCACTGTCCGACAACGAGTCGTATTTCTTTGCCGAACTGAAACGGCTGAAACGCATCATCGACCTGCTGAACGAAGGGCAACGGCTCTTTATCATCCTGGATGAAATTCTAAAAGGTACCAACTCGCTGGACAAGCAGAAAGGTTCCTTCGAATTGATTCGCCAGTTCATGCGCTTGAAAGCCAACGGCATCATCGCCACCCATGACCTCCTGCTGGGCAACCTCATCGAGCAGTTCCCCGATGAAATCCGGAACTACTGCTTCGAAGCCGACATCAAGGACAACGAGCTCACCTTCTCCTACCAACTGCGGGAAGGAGTGGCACAAAACATGAATGCCTGCTTCCTGATGCGGAAAATGGGCATTACCCTGCCAGAATAAGGCAAAAAGAAAACGGCCTTCCAAAAGTATATGGCATACTTTTTAGAAGGCCGTCTTTATCAAGAAAAGTTTATTAATCTTCTACTACCTGGAAATCTTCTTTTCCTACTCCACAAACCGGGCAAACCCAGTCTTCTGGAAGATCTTCAAAAGCAGTACCTGGAGCAATACCTCCGTCTGGATCTCCAACTTCCGGATCGTAAACCCAATCACATACTGTGCAAATGTACTTTTTCATAATCTGTCAATTCTTAATTAGTTAGTATTTGTTCTTAGTTTAAAATGATAACAAATATAGAAAGAATTTGTTTACTCCGCTCCTTTCAATAACATTTTTTTTAATTCTTCCATTCCTTCGGAAGCTCCCTTGCGGATGACATGTACCGGACGTCCGGAAACGATGCGCACTTCTTTGGGATCAATCAAGTAAACCGGCACTCCATCGCGCACGTAATTCAGCAGACCTGCCGCTGGATATACATTCAGGGAAGTCCCGATAATGACAAAGATATCAGCCTTTTCCACATACTCAACAGCCGTTTCAATCATGGGTACTGCCTCACCGAACCAAACGATGAAAGGGCGTAACTGAGAGCCATCAGCTGCCTTGTCGCCCATCTTCACTTCGTATTCTTCTGGACGAAGTTCCTTGATATAACGCGGATTGTTGGGCTGGTAACTGGAAGTCACCTTAGTCAACTCGCCGTGCAGGTGAATCACCTCATGACTACCGGCACGTTCGTGCAAATTGTCCACATTCTGTGTAATGATGGTCACATGAAAATTCTTCTCCAGTTCAGCCAGCAGCTCGTGCCCACGGTTTGGTTTTACCTCCAGCAACTGCTTACGGCGTTCATTGTAAAAATTGATAACCAGCTCCGGATTGGCCGCATACCCTTCGGGAGTAGCCACCTGTTCCACCGGATACTGGTCCCACAGTCCTCCTGCATCGCGAAACGTGCTGATGCCACTCTCCGCACTCATGCCGGCCCCTGTCAATACAACCAGATTTTTCATATTCTTCTCCTCCTTATTTTAGATACATGATTTAGAAACGCGTTCACTCGTCAAAAATAAGAAAATTTATCAATCAAAATTCCTCATATTCACAGAAAAAAGATACCTTTGCTCCCCGTTAATTCACATTTTAATACAAGATTTATTTATGGATAAATTTAGTTACGCCATTGGTCTGGGGATTGGCCAAAACCTGTTCAGCATGGGCGCTCGCTCCATCGATGTAAATGACTTCGCACAGGCTATCAAAGACGTATTGGAAGGAAATCAGACTGCTATTTCTCATACAGAAGCACGTGAAATCGTGAACAAGTTCTTTATGGAACTGGAAGAGAAAACCAACGCAGAAAACATAGCAAAAGGAAAAGCATTTCTGGAAGAAAACAAGAAAAACCCGAATGTAGTAACCCTGCCTAGCGGATTGCAGTATGAAGTAATCAAGGAAGGCAACGGCAAGAAGCCGAAAGCTACCGACCGCGTACGCTGTCACTACGAAGGTACGCTGATTGACGGAACGCTGTTCGACAGTTCCATCAAGCGTGGCGAACCGGCCGTATTCGGTGTAAACCAGGTCATCAAAGGCTGGGTTGAAGCCCTTCAGCTCATGTCGGAAGGTGCCAAATGGAAACTCTACATCCCGTCGGAACTGGCTTACGGTGCACAAGGAGCCGGCGAAATGATTCCACCTCACAGCACTCTGATTTTTGAAGTAGAATTAATTGAAGTATTATAAATAACGAAGCAAATGAAAAAAGGTACATTTTTTATGATGCTTGCCGCTGCAGCCAGCCTGGCATCATGTACAGCACAGGGCCCGAAAGCAAACCTGAAGAGCGACGTAGATTCTTTGTCTTATATGATGGGTGTAACCAACACTCAGGGTTTAATGGAATATGTACAAGGTCGTCTGGGTGTTGACTCAGCATACGTAGCCGACTTCATCAAAGGTCTGGAACAAGGCTGCAAGGAAACCGATGCCAAACAGAAAGCTTACCTGGCAGGTATGCAGATTGGCCAGCAAATCAGCGGTGACATGTTTGACTACAACAACCGTCAGATTTTCGGACAAGATTCTACTCAATCACTGAGCAAAGAAAACTTCCTGGCTGGATTTATTGCTACCGTAAAGAAACAAGGCTTGGTACCCGTAGATTCTGCCGCTACATACGTACGTCTGAAAGCAGAATTGATCAAATCAAAAGCTTTGGAAGCTAAATACGCAGACTACAAGAAACAGAACGAAGAATTCCTGGCTAAGAACAAGACAAAAGAAGGTGTTCAGACTACAGCCAGCGGTTTGCAGTATAAAATCATCACCAAAGGTACAGGTGCTATTCCGGCCGATACTTCACGCGTAAAAGTGAATTACAAAGGTACAATGATTGACGGTACGGAATTCGACAGCTCTAAAGAACCTATCACATTGGCTGTCAGCCGTGTGATTCCGGGATGGACAGAAGCCCTGAAGATGATGCCGGTAGGTTCTAAATGGGAATTGTACATTCCGCAGGAACTGGGATACGGTGCACAGGAAGCTGGCAAAATCAAACCGTTCTCTACGCTGATTTTCGAAGTAGAACTGGTAGACATCGAAAAATAATACACATCCACTGTTATAACATTACTCGGGAATCCCTCGCTTGCTCTGAGAAAAGAACAAGCGGGGGATTTTCATTTTCTTCCCTCCACATACTCACACAAGAAAAGGCTATCCTCGCTCGGAGAACGGCCTTTCTGTATAAAAAAGATTCTTCACTTTTAAATCTTTCCGTATGCCTTAAAGTAAGATACCTGACAAACTCCAGTATCGTTATTAGTCTCTGTGATAATCAGTTTGACATAACGGGCTACTACCGGTTCAGTCAATGAGATGACCTCTTCGGCCGGAACCAACGGACTGTTTCCTGTTACGGTAGTACCATCAGGGGCTTGCCATGGCAAAGTAAACGTAAATCCACCCACCTGAATGAAATCCTCATTGTCTGTGCTAACCCACAATTGCAAAGTCTTTACCGTAGGATAATTATTTTCCCCGTATGCACGACGACCGATAGCAAAGCTGATGCATTCCAGCTCTTCCTGCATATCGATAACCAACGTATGAGGAAGCGGTGCATTTCCACCGGAATAAGCACTGTGCCAGTATTGAGTACGGTCATCGGTAAACAGGCTAGGATAACCTCCTCCGTCACTAGCTTCTACGTCAGAGCCTGTAGCCGTCCATTTGGTCCAGTCGTACTGTAATGTAGTCTGACCTTCAAACTTCTGCAATACAGTGAAAGAAGTGGTACGATAACCGCATCTCACCTGAACGGTGGCAGTACGGTAATTGGAAGGATCCGGATTGGCCTGAGTGGCTTTCACAATAATTTCTTTACCTGAAGCAGACACCGTACACCAGTCCACTCCCTCCTCCATGGTAAAAATCATTTCAGAAGGAATATCCGTATCAGCCGTTATGGTAGTGGTAGAACCTTCAGCTGCATCGAGTACAGCCCGTTCAATGATAATGTAACCCACATAAGGTTGTTCTTGTTCCTTACAGCCACAGAACAAGGCCAGTAAGAGAAGCGACAAAAAATATGATATTTTTTTCATTTTACAGTTTCTGTTATGTATAAAAAATTATGATTCCCAAATACTACCTGCCTCTCTGAGGGAAAGGCAGGTAGTCCTATTTCTAAATCCTCCTATTTACGTCCATTAGGGATTCTGTCCTAAATCGTAAGGATATGCATCATATTGAGCCTGTGGAATGTACTCGCATACAGAAGGAGAATTATAAGGGATCTCCAGGTAGCGGTCACCTTGTCTTAACGTATGTCCACCCGGATATTTACGGTCGAGCGTATGACGCCAGCGGAACACGTCGAATCGACGGAGACCTTCCCATGCAAATTCCAGCATACGTTCTTCTTCAATAATCTTATGTATATCCTTCGGCTGGCCGTTTTCAGCAGTCTGGATATTCTCCAGTGTCCATTCAGGAATACCGGCTCTGCTACGAATCACGTTCACATCATCAAGAGTAGTCTGTGTATCTCCACCTTTCTCCAGATTAGCCTCAGCACGAATCAGATACATTTCAGCCAAACGAGAAATAATGGGTGACCACAAATGATAATACTGCTCCTGATAAGAACATTTATTGATGGCATATACCAGGAACATAGCCTCCTTCTGACGAAGCGTTTTGGCATCGTACACACGCGGCTCAATACGGCCTACATACTTTGTACCGTCCGAAGCCTGTACATAATAGCGAGTTCCCAGGTTATAAGGTTCCGACTGGATGGTTGCACTCCGGAAATTAGCAGCATCGTCCGCACTCATGGCATAGGTTCCGTCGTTCTGCTTGGTGACAGAAATCTGACGGTATTCATAATTGGCGTTAGCACCTGCCTGTTTAGCTGCATACACAAAGGTCCAGTCCTGATAATTCCGTTCCGGATTACCGGTGATAGGATACTTGGAGGTATCCGTTCCGTCCTCTACATAACGTTTGGTAATGAAGCTACTACGCAAATCCTTAGGATAACCTTGTTCATCTAGATACAACTCCAGCAAATTCAGGTAAGGAGCAGAAGCATACATTTCCTCCCAGCCATTATTGTCTACCTGAATGTACAGACCTCCCATCCTTCCAGATCCTCCATCGTCTTTCAGTTTTGTACGACGTACAGCAAAAATGGTTTCAGAATTATCTTCAGGAGCAAACTGAGAATAGATTTTATAATCATTGCCCCGGAGCAAGCTAAAACGACCAGAATTAATAACTTCATTAGCCATATCCCAAGCACCATCCCAATTTTCCATGTACAAATACACGCGGGCCAATAATGCCTGAGCTGCTTCTTTGGTAGCATAGCAACTATTTTTCGGTCTAAGCCCTGACGGCAAAGTCATATAAGTAATGGCATCCTTCAAATCCTTCACAACCTGATCATAGATTTCGGCTACCGTAGAACGGAATTTTGGCAAGTCGTTCGGATCGCTAGTAAGCTTCAATGGCAACCCCGGATTTTGCGTAGGATTATTGGAATAAGGTTGAGCGAATTCGTTCACCAACAGGAAATAAGACAAGGCACGGAGATAGTAATTCTCACCGACAATGACTTTTTCCTCGTCAGTGATGTCCGCACCCAGTTCGGCTCCCATCTCAATCACCCTGTTACAGTTACCGATAGTACGATAACCCAACTCCCAAGCATATTCCGTAACTGAACTGGTGATTTTACGGCTATAGTCGTAGATATCGAATTTCTCGTCAGTAGAAGTACCACCCCATGAAAGGTCGTCAGCACCATAAGCCCAGAAATAATATCCATAATCAATCAGTCCGCCATCGTATTTCAACATGCTGTAACTGCCTTGTGACAATTCCACAATGTTACGGGCTGTTACGTCCTCACCCGTCACACCGTCGTACATATTCACGTCCAAGCTGCAGCCTGCCAATGCAAACGCAGCCACCAAGGCTCCTAATGTATATTTCAGTTTCATAATTTTATCTTATTGTTTTATCAGTACTTAGAAGTTAACATTCAATCCTACAGAGAAACGTCTTACGGTAGGATAGCCAAATCCACTGGCATTACCATTGTAAGAAGAGGACAACAGAATTTCAGGATCTTGACCAGAGAATTTAGTAATCGTAAACAGATTTTCTCCGCTCACACTGATATTAGCTCCCGAAATCTTCAACGAATGCAACCATTTTTTAGGAAGGCTGTACGACAAGGTCAAAGTCTTCAGTTTAAAATAGTCGCCATTTTCCAGGTAACGGGTAGAAGTGTTCGAAGCACCATTGTTACCTCCGGCTCTCAACTGAGGATGCGTAGCGATGTCACCAGGTTTTTCCCAACGGCTCCATCCATCAGGCAATTTCATAGCTGGCTGAGAAGGACGTTCTGCATCACGGTCAAGAGCACCGGCACGCATACTGTTGTAAATCTTGGCCCCAGCACTGAAAGTAAAATTAGCGTTCAATGACAAACCCTTCCAACTGAGATTAGTACTCAAGCCACCAGTCACTTTCGGAGTAGGCGAAGCATCAAGCAGCACATTCGTTGCTTCATTGTAATTACCTGTCACGGTCTTCACACCAGTATCAGGATCTACCTTGAACCAAAGCGGTGTACCCGTCATGGTATCTACTCCAGCCCATTCTTTCATATACCAGTTCATATATGGATAGCCTACAGCAACCGCCTGCATAGTCAAGTCATCACCATCGGGCAGATAAGTTACCTCGTTGCGGTTATAACCCATATTGAAGCTAATGTCCCAATACCAGTCTTTGGTCTTAATCAATTCAGGAGTAATAGTTAATTCCACACCAGAGTTTTCCATCTTACCGTTGTTAGCCGTCTGACGGTTGAAGCCTGTTACAGCAGGCAAGTGACGCAGGTAAATCAAGTTCTTCACTTTCTTCAAATAGTAATCGAGAGTGATGCTCACACGGTCGAACAAACGAATATCAATACCAGCATCGAAGTTAGCTGTTTCCTCCCAAGACAAGTCAGGGTTACCCTGGTAGTTGGACAAGAATGCGATTTCGTTCGCATACTGAGAAGTATAGCCAAAAATAGTAGCCCACTCGTAAGCACCGCCCGGCTGGTTACCGCTGATACCGTATGACACACGCGGCTTCAACTCATTAATCCATTCTACCTGGCTGAGGAACTTTTCCTTGTGCATATTCCATCCGGCACCGACAGACCAGAATGTAGCCCAACGCTTGTCACTACCGAACTTAGAAGAACCGTCTCGACGAACCATACCTTGAATCAAATATTTGCTGTCGAACGAATAGTTGACATTCAAATAAATAGCCGCATTCTTCGATTCTGATTTCGTACCACTGGCGGTAGGATCGTCTGCACCAGCATTAATAATCTCGGCTCCCTGGAAAATCTTATACGCCGTAGCCGAAAGATCCCAGTAACGATATTCATCGTAATCATAACCCAAATAAGCATTGATTTCGTGTTTTTCGCCGAAAGTCTTCAGGAAACGAAGCAACTGACTGGTGTAAATAGAACGGGTATTTGACTGTCCGTCGTAATAAGAACCACTGGTACCCGCACCCGAACGGCTGTTAGGATCCACGTAGGAATTAGAATAGTTATTACTGAAACCAACACGGTTATTTGACTCAAAAGTCAATCCGTCGATAATCTTGAAATCAAGACCGAGTCCCAAATCAAGACCGTTGCTACGAGTCTTTCCCCAGTTCAAGGCTCTATCGTATAAGAAGTTGGAACCTCCATCGGAATACCAGTAGTCATCCGGGTTAGCAGTTGGAGCATCTGCAGCTGTCGGCACACCCTGCGTACCATCCTTCAGGTTTCCTTGTGAGTCCCAAGGAGTATCCCACGGCGTATAGCTAGTATGTGCCAAAGAATATTCCTGATTGTTAGTTTCCTTGTAGCTGGCAGAAATCTTAGATTTCAAAGTCAAACGGTCATTAACCACATAATCAGTATTCGAACGGATGGTGAAACGATCGTAATCGAATCCTTTGATGGTACCTTCTTCAGAATAATAATCGGCCGATAAATATGCCTTAATCTTTTCATTACCATAACGGTAGCCGATATTATAATTCTGTGTCAAAGCATTCTGAGTAGCCAAATTCCACCAGTCGAAGTTTCGGTTACGCAGATAAGGCTGTAACCATCCCTGTGCATCCAGTGTTCCAGCATTTTCGTAAGCCGTACGCACATAATCGTAATATTCAGCACCAGACATCATCTCCAAATTACCTTTCTGCAACTGAGATACACCGAACTTAACAGACAAATCAATCTGTGAAGGACCCGAAGTGGCACGTTTGGTAGTCACCTGAATAACACCGTTAGCACCACGCGAACCATAAAGGGCCGTAGCCGAACCGTCCTTCAAAATAGAGATCGATTCAATATCATTCGGATTCAGGTCGGCAGAAGAAGCTCCTACAACCCCATCAATTACCCACAAGGGCTCCACATTACCACGGATAGAACCAATACCACGCACACGGATGCTCACTCCATCGCCCGGACGGCCAGAAGTAGGAACCACTACTGCACCGGCGATTTTACCCTGCAGCATATTAGCCACACTCGGCGTAGTGATATCTTTCAATTTATCCGCTTTAATAGAAGAAATAGAACCTGTGATAGAGCTTTTACGCTGCATACCATAACCTACCACTACTACTTCATCAAGTGCTTCCGAGTCTTCACTCAGCTTAATAGTCTGGTTATGGGCCGTCGCTGTCACTTCAAGAGATTTGTAACCTACAAAAGAAATGACCAGTTTGGCACCTACCGTACCTTCAAACTCATACTCTCCATCGAAATTAGTAATCGTACCGATAGCCGTACCTTTAATCAAAACATTTGCTCCGATAATCGGTTCCCCTGTCTTTGCATCTAATACAGTTCCCCTAAGTTTGGTCGTTTGTTGAACAACCGACGCCATTGATTCCGGTACAGTGGATGTAGCAAATGCTGGAAGAGATGCGCAATAAAAAACACCTGCTAACACCATCAGCCGGTTAACATTGTTTGTTTTTCTCATTTTCATAATATTAAAATTGAGATTAATAGAATTGACTTATATTTAATCTCCGCAAATTTATAGAAAAAAGTCAAATTCTTCTATAATAACTATAAAATATTTTAGTATTTAACTATTTAATTCCGTTTTAAGTATTCCTTATGAATAAAATAAATGAAAAAATTTATTATATTACACTATTTATACACTCTTCCATCAAGCATAAAAGCCATTCTACGATAACAGAAATCATTTCTGCTCCTCACACTACGCCAACAAACTATCCTACTAGAATTTAATAATAAAAGAAGAAAACATTTACCTTTGTCATTAATTATTCCAAACACTTAATTCATAAACTATGAGAAGAAAACTAGGATGCCTGCTGCTGGCCACGGCCCTCTGTCTGCCTGTATGTGCCCAGCAAGTGTATAACATGGCCCGGTTCGGCATTACTCCCGGAAAGAAAAGCAACATGTCGACCCGCATGGAAAGAGCGTTAACCAAAATCAAAAAAGAAGCCAAGAAAGGCGAGACACTGATATTACGCTTCCAAAGTGGAACGTATCACTTCTATCCGGAAGAAGCGGCAGAACGCACATATTATATTTCCAACCACGACCAAGCCAACCCCAAGAAGGTAGGTCTGGCACTGGAAGACCTGCAATCCGTCACACTGGAAGGAAACGGAGCGAAATTTATCTTCCACGGACAGATGATTCCGCTTTCCTTGCTGCGCAGTACAAACTGTACGCTGAGGGACTTCAGCATCGACTTTGAAAACCCACACATTGCCCAAGTACAGATTGTGAAAAATGAAGGCGACAAGGGCATCACTTTCCGCCCCGCTTCGTGGGTGAAATACCGCCTGACCAAAGACTCCATCTTTGAAACTTACGGCGACGGATGGACCTTACATCCGATGTCGGGTATCGCCTTTGAAGCGAAAAGCCACCACATTGTATATAATACCAGCGACATAAGCTGCCCCACCAAAGGCTGCGTCGAGGCTGGTGAGGGACTGGTGTATGCGCCCCGATGGAAGGACAAGCGACTTTCCGAAGGTACGGTGGTAGCCATGCGTTCCTGGGACCGTCCCACTCCGGGCATCTTCTTGTCACATAACACGCACACCACCCTGAAAAATATCCAAGTGCACTACGCACAGGGCATGGGGCTGCTGGCACAGCTTTGCGACAGCATATACATGGACAGCTTCAGTGTCTGCCTGAAAGGGGACAATGACCCACGCTATTTTACGACACAGGCCGACGCCACTCATTTCTCACAATGCAAAGGTGAAATCGTATCGGTGAACGGAGTATATGAAGGGATGATGGACGACGCCATCAACGTGCACGGCACCTACCTGAAAGTGACAAAACGGGTAGACGACCACACGCTTCTGGCACGCTACATGCACGAACAGGCCTGGGGATTCGACTGGGGATTTGCCGGCGACGAGGTACAGTTCATCCGCTCACAAACCATGGAACTGCTGGACGGGACCAACCGTATTGAAAGCATCAAAGCTCAGGACCAGCCGACTGCTCATGGCGCCAAGGAGTTCCGTATCCGCTTCCAGCAACCGTTGCCCGAGGAATTGAACGACCAGGAAGCCTTCGGCATTGAGAATCTGACTTGGACGCCCGAAGTGTATTTTGCCTACAATACCATCCGGAACAACCGTGCCAGAGGTTCTCTTTTCAGCACGCCCCGAAAGACCGTGGTGGAACACAACCTGTTTGACCATACCTCCGGAACCGCTATCCTGCTGTGCGGCGATTGCAACGGCTGGTATGAGACAGGATCCTGCCGCGAAGTAATTATCCGTCACAACCGGTTTGTAAACGCCCTGACCAACATGTTCCAGTTTACCAATGCCGTGATTTCCATTTATCCGGAAATCCCCGATTTGGCGCATCAGGTGAAGTATTTCCACGGAGGAAAACCGGGAGCCATCCAGATTACGGACAACGAATTTGAGACCTTCGACCTGCCCATTCTCTATGCCAAGTCGGTAGACGGACTGGTCTTCAAACGCAACCGTATCCACACCAATACCGACTACAAGCCCTTCCACTGGAACCAGAACTGCTTCCTGCTGGAGAAAGTAAACCGGGTGGAAATTGCCGAATAACCCCCTAAAAAGCCTCATCCCCGCCACCGACGTATACCGTCTGTAGCGGGGATGAGATTCTTATATATCCGGGCTTCTTTCTCAGGCTTTCTTTTCCTTCACGTCCCGATGGGCCTCTACCACATTCACCACATAGTCGCCCAGTTTCTCGCACTCGGCAATAATATCCATGTAGTGTACTCCCATCTGGTAATCGTATTTCTTTTCGTTGACATCAATCACATTCTGGTTCTTCAGCTGGTTCCGATAGTTATTGATTTCCGTCTCAATGTTGAACGACTTGTTCACATCCACCTGCTGATGGGTATCTCTCACCAAATCCAGCATCTGTGTCAAGGCATTGTCCGTCAGCTGGAACATCTGCGCGATGTGCTCATATTGTGCTTTCGTGAAATCTTCGTTCCCCCGGCGCTTCCGGTTAATCGTGCGGGCCAAGTTGTAACAGCTGTCACCAATGCTTTCTATCTCTGTCACCTCACGGAGCATCCCTCGGATTTGCAGTTTACTTTCCGAACTCAAACGGCCTTCGGACACTTGTGTCAGGTAGTTGGCAATCTCCAGTTCCATGTTGTCACTGATGTTTTCGTATTTCTCCACCCGGCTGAACAACTTATTGAAATCATTCTCATTCTCAGTATGAAGCAAGTCGCGTACCATGCGGAACATGCGCTGGATACGTTCGGCAAACAAGTTGATTTCCTTCCGAGCCTGCAGGATAGACAATTCTGCCGTAGAAAGCATACCGCCGGTGATGAACTGCAAGCGATATTCCTCTTCCTGTTCCTTCTGCGGGATAATCTTGCACACTGTCTTTTCGATGAAGTGTACGAACCATATCAGAATCAAGACGTTGCACACATTAAAACAAGTATGGAAAGCCGAGAGCTTGAAGGAAACAGCCACTCCGTCCGCCTCACTCACATTCATGAAATCGGAAATAATCCAGTCTACCATCGCCAGGAAAGGCTTGAACAGAATCAATACCCAGATAACCCCAAACACGTTGAACATCAAGTGCGCCATAGCCGCCCGCCGTGCCTGCGTATTAGCCGTCAGGGCCGCCAAGTTAGCCGTAATTGTGGTTCCGATATTTTCACCCAACACCAAGGCCGCTCCCAGTTCAAAACTAATCCAGCCGTTGGCACACATAATCAGCGTAATCGCCATCGTAGCCGCCGAAGCCTGCACAATCATGGTCAATATCGTACCAATGAACACAAACAGCAGCACGGAAAGGAATCCCATGTCCGTATAGTTCTGCACAAAGGCCAGCATATCCGGATTCTGACTCAAGTCGGGCGCATTGATCTTCAGCAAGTTCAAGCCCATAAACAAGAAAGCGAAACCGAAGATAAATTCACCGACTGATTTGCGGGAACTCTTTTTTGAGAAAAGTAAAGGAATACCAATGGCCAGAAGCGGCAGGGAAAAAGCGGAAATGTCTACCTTAAAGCCGAGAGCCGAAATAATCCACGCTGTCACGGTGGTTCCGATATTGGCTCCCATAATCACCCCGATAGACTGGGAGAGTGTCAACAAACCGGCGTTTACGAAACTGACCACCATCACGGTAGTGGCAGACGACGACTGAATCAAGGCAGTGATCAGCATTCCGGTCAGAACTCCAGTGACACGGTTCGTAGTCATTGCGGTTAAAATACTGCGAAGTCGGTCGCCCGCAAACTTCTGAAGTCCCTCACTCATGATTTTCATTCCATAAAGGAAGAGCGCCAACGAGCCGAGAAGCGCTAAAAAATCATAAAAAGAATATTCCATTTGTAATTAGTTAAATAGGAAAGAGGCTTTTAATTGTTTAATGAGTAAATTAACTGCCTATTCACAAGGTTAGTAACACATATTACATTTATGCTACAAATATATTGCAAAAATAATAATTTAACAAAAGATTTCCCTGAGGGATGCTCACTTTTGGATATTTATAACGGTTTTAATCTGTCCATGCCTTACGGTCCGGTCAGTGCCAAAGTCAACAACAAAGTAGAAAGTCTCGACTTCCGGGTGTACTACAACAAAGACGTGGAATTTCTGGACATCACCAGTCCGTCGGGCATGCGGACCTACGTCCGTTCGCTGTTTTTCATCCTGGTCAAAGCAGTGGAAGAACTTTATCCTCAGGGAAGTATTTCCTTGGAGCACCCCATTTCGAAAGGCTATTTCTGCAAGCTCCACATCGACCGCACCATCGGACTGGACGACGTGCAACGCATCAAGCAGAAGATGCAAGAAATCATTGCAGCCGACATTCCCTACGTACGTACGGAAAGCCATACGGACGAGGTGGTCCGGCTGTTTGAAGAACGGGGCATGGAAGACAAGGCCCGTCTGCTTGACACCTACGGACAGCTCTACTCTTACTACTACCGTCTGGGGGATACCGTGGACTGTTACTACAGCAGCCTGGTACCCAGCACCGGATACATCCGCTTGTTCGACATTGTGAAATACTACGACGGACTGCTGTTGCAGATTCCCAACCGTGCCAACCCGACCAAACTGGAAGAAGTGGTGAAACAAGAAAAGATGCTAGAGGTCTTTCAGGAATATCACCGATGGAACCAGATTTTGGGCATCAGTACGGTAGGCGACCTGAATGTGGCCTGCAACGAGGGACACGCCACCGACCTGATCAACGTGTCGGAAGCTTTGCAGGAAAAGAAAATCGCACAGATAGCCGATGAGATTACCCATCGCAACCAAGACGGCAAGCGGGTGAAGCTGGTACTGATATCCGGCCCTTCTTCTTCCGGGAAGACCACTTTCAGCAAGCGATTGAGCATCCAGCTCATGACCAACGGGCTCAAGCCCTACCCCATCTCTTTGGACGATTATTTCGTGAACCGTGAAGATACTCCGCTGGACGAGAACGGGAAACACGACTTTGAATCCCTCTATGCCGTAGACCTGCCTTTCTTTGAGAAACAGCTCACCGCCTTGCTCCACGAAGAGGAGGTGGAATTGCCCCGTTACAACTTCACCACCGGCAAACGAGAGATGAGCGGCAAGAAACTCCGGATAGACGAACACATGATTCTGGTGATTGAAGGCATCCATGCCTTGAACCCAGCCCTGACCTCGCACATCCCGGCAGAGAATAAATACAAAATTTACGTGTCGGCTCTGACTACCATCCTGCTCGACAACCACAACTACATCCCGACCACCGACAACCGGTTACTCCGACGCATTATCCGCGACTACAAGTACCGCAACTACTCGGCAGAAGAGACCATCGCCCGCTGGCCGAGTGTAAGAGCCGGAGAAGAAAAGTGGATATTCCCCTATCAGGAAAATGCCGACGCCATGTTCAATTCGGCCCTGCTCTTTGAACTGGCCGTATTGAAAGATTATGTGGAACCCGTCTTGCGAAAGGTGCCCAACCGCTGTCCGGAGTACTCCGAAGCTTACCGTCTGCTACGGTTCCTGAACTATTTCGTATCAGTACAGGCTAAGGAACTTCCGCCCACTTCCCTGTTGAGAGAGTTTTTGGGAGGCAGCAGCTTCCAATATTAAATATTTTTTCCTTTTGCTGTGTTGTTCATTTAAATTATTATTTTTGCACGCAGTTCACAAGATTTAAGTAGAAAAATGGTACAAGGTTCACGTCAAGTGCAGACACAAGCACAACAACAAGTGCAGACGCTGTCTCCGCAACCGATACTGGCTGTCAAGCTGCTGGAACTCCCCACGCTGGAGTTGGAAGAACGGATTCACGCAGAGTTGCTGGACAATCCGGCACTGGAAGAAGGAAAAGAAACACCCGAGAATTCCGATGACCTCAACGAAGATTACAACACCACCGACGAGGACGGAGAACCGAATACTGACACGGGAGAGGACATCTCGCTGGGTGATTATCGTACGGAAGATGACATCCCTGACTATAAACTGCAGGAAAACAACCGTTCGAAAGAAGACCAGGCAGAAGACATTCCGTTCTCGGACAACGTGTCTTTCTACGAAACGTTGAAAGAGCAGCTCGACATGCAACACCTCACGCCGGAGGAAAAACAGCTGGGAGAATACCTTATCGGCTCACTCGACGACGACGGACTGCTCCGCAAGTCAACCGAGACCTTGCTCGATGAACTGGCCATCTACCAGGGCATCTACACCACGGCTGAAGAACTGGAGCATGTGCTTTCCATCATCCAAGACTTCGACCCCGCCGGCATCGGCGCCAGAAGCCTGCAGGAATGCCTGCTCATCCAGATTCGACGGAAAGAAGACTCCCCCCTGAAACAGATTGAGCTGGACATCATCGGAAAATGCTGTGACGACTTCACACGCAAGAACAAGGAGAAAATCATTCAGAAGCTGAATATTACTGAAGAACAATATAATGCGGCTACGGCCGAACTGACCAAGTTGAACCCGCGTCCGGGCAGCTCCATGGGAGAGGCCATCGGGAAAAACCTGCAACAGATTATCCCCGACTTCCTGGTGGAGACGGAAGACGACGGCACCATCCACCTGAGCCTCAACAACCGGAACGTGCCGGAACTGCGGCTGAGCCGGGAATTTACGGAACTGCTCGACGAACATACCCGCAACAAGCAGAACCAGAGCAAGGAATCGAAAGATGCTCTGATGTTCCTCAAGCAGAAAGTAGACGCCGCACAGGGATTCATCAACGCGGTGAAGCAACGCCAGCAGACGTTGCTCAGTACCATGCAGGCCATCATCGACCTGCAACGTCCGTTCTTTGAGGAAGGCGACGAGTCTTTGCTTCGCCCAATGATTCTGAAAGACGTGGCCGAACGTACCAAGCTGGACATCTCCACCATTTCACGTGTGAGCAACAGCAAGTACGTGCAGACCAACTACGGCATCTATCCGCTGAAATTCTTCTTCAGCGACGGCTATACCACCGAGAACGGGGAAGAGCTTTCCGTCCGCGAAATCAAGCGCATCCTGAAAGAATGTGTAGACAGCGAAAACAAGGAAAAGCCCTACACCGACGACGAACTGGCCGATATGCTGAAAGGAAAAGGCTATCCCATTGCCCGACGCACTGTAGCCAAGTACCGTCAGCAACTGAACATTCCCGTAGCACGATTAAGAAGATAACTTTTTTAATATGGAAGAAACCAGCATCCCTGATGAACTGACTTATCATGACCCGGTTCCCCGCAGCCCAGAAAAGCCGAAGGATGCCCTGTTCACCACAGCCCGCATCATTTCGATGGTCTTTACTCCGTTCATGGTACCTTTTGTGGCATTCTGTCTGCTCTTTTTCTTTACTTACCTGAGCATCATGCCACTCCAATACAAGCTCACCATACTGGGGCTCGTGTATTGCTTTACCATCCTGATGCCTATGCTCGGCATTTACCTGTTCCAGAAAATCAACGGATGGACCCTCCGCGAACTGGGGCACCGGGAAAAACGCTTCATCCCCTATGGCATGACCATCCTGAGCTACATGGCCTGCCTGCTCACCATGTACCACATCCACCTGCCCCGCTACATGAGCGGCATCATCGTGGCCACCCTGATTTGCATGGTCATCTGCACCGTCATCAACACCCGGGTCAAAATCAGCACCCACATGGCCAGCGGAGGACTGATGGTAGGCGGTCTGCTGTCCTACAGCTTCATCTTCCAGTTCAATCCGGTGGAATGGCTCTGTGTGTTCATCCTGCTGTCCGGCATGCTCGGTTCGGCACGGATTATCGTCAAACAACATACTTTAAAAGAAGTGGGCGGCGGGTTTTTGGTCGGTTTATTTTGTGGTATCATCGGAATTTTGTTTATTTGAAGACTGATTATCTTAAACTTTAAATTTATTCAATATGGAATTCCCAACTAACATCAAGTACACCAACGAACACGAATGGATTCGATTGGAAGGCGACACTGCCTACGTAGGTATCACAGACTATGCACAGCAGCAGCTGGGCGACATCGTATTCATCGACGTGACCACCGAAGGTGAGACTTTGGACAAAGGTGAAGTGTTCGGTACGGTCGAAGTGGTAAAGACTGTTTCCGATTTGTTCCTCCCCATCGGAGGCGAGATTCTGGAAGTCAACCCACAGCTGGAAGAACACCCGGAACTGGTGAACCAGGACCCCTACGGCGAAGGCTGGATTATCAAACTGAAACCGACGGATGCCGGCGAAATGGACGAACTGCTGGATGCCGCAGCCTACAAAGAGATTATTAACGAATAACTAAAATAAAAACAACGAATGAAACCAATTGTAAGTATCATTATGGGCAGTACTTCCGACCTTCCCGTCATGGAAAAGGCCGCCAAACTGCTCGATGAAATGCAAGTCCCGTTTGAAATGAACGCCCTGTCGGCTCACCGCACTCCGGCTGAAGTGGAGAAATTTGCGAAAGAAGCTGCCGGACGCGGCCTTAAAGTCATCATTGCAGCTGCCGGAATGGCTGCCGCACTGCCGG
>ERZ779673.323-NODE-323-length-22426-cov-4.790041_pt1 | contig 22426 bp, 21 predicted proteins | sample MGYA00511956_ERZ779673 | MGnify/ENA primary metagenome ERZ779673 (study PRJEB29588, sample SAMEA2152065) | human gut metagenome | biome: human gut; feature: human-associated habitat; material: faeces | place: Denmark | collected 2008/2010 ... | reverse complement strand
TTATATATATTCGGTGTCCAATGGGCATAGATTGTTGCTCCACTTGTGCTATTCATTACTGTTGTTGTATATACTCTGCTTCCTCCACTCCCTGACGTCCACCAATTATCAAATGTATACCCTGTCCTACTTATATTTGATGATGTAGGCAAATAACCAACTTTTACTTCTCCTTTATCGTTTACATATGTATCATATGTATCATTATATTTTACTGTCTTTGTTACTTTTGTTCCACTCCCTGTCCAAACATCACTTGATGTTATACTTCCTCCATTGGCATCCATTGTTAGAGTATAACCATTCGCTTCCCAATTTGCATATAGTGTTGTATCTGATGCTTTATCCCAATTTCTGGCACTTTTACCATTGTTATCATAATACTTTGTTCCACTTCCATTTGTTCCTAGATAGTATCCTTGAAAACTATATCCTGTCCTTGTCGGTGGAGTTATTTCAGGCATTGCACTATCATATGTCGCTGTTACTGAACTGCTTCCTCCACTTCCATTTTGTTTACTTAAAGTTATTGTATATGTATTCGCTGTCCAGACGGCATAAAGAGTTACTGTTCCATTATTTGTTGATGTCAAGTTTGATACTGATTGACTATTACTATATTCCACACTTCCATTTGCTGAAGTTGACCACCCTGCAAAACTATATCCTATTTTGGAATATCCATTTGCTGTCAAATTTTGTGCTTGATCATAGGTAAAACTTTGATTTGACATACTTCCACTTGTATTTCCATTACCATCAAAACTTACTTGATAATTATTTATAGTAAAATATGCTTTGCAAACTCTATGTTTTGTTGTTGTATCAAACCAATGTTTTATATAATCAGAAAACTCATAAGGATTTGTCGTTGTTGAATCTGTTTTTCCCTCAACATAAATATAATTCAAATGATAACCTGTTGCTGGTGTTGCTGTGCATGTTACATAAACAGTGTCTGCACTTGCACCAGGGTCAACATCTTTATCAACTTGTGCACCACTATCTTCAGTTGCTGTCAAAGTATTATTTTCACTATAATCACCATCATGATAATAAACAGAAAATGTCCCTTTTCCTTCAGCAACTTCAGCACTTAAATACATATTTCCAGCAAATGTAGGTGCTATAGAACTATTTACCAAAATTAAAGATCCACTTATCATTAATAATAAAGTCGAAATTATTATAAATAATATTATTTTATTATTCTTTGTTTTCATAATTTCCCCCTAATTATTTTTTTCAGTATATCCCCCCCCCAGTCAAGTATAATGACATCTTTTAATTTTTTTTTGATAATTATGCGATTTATTAAAGAAATAGAAAAGTAAATACTTTCCTATTTTTTCTCCACCCTTAAAATATCCCCTTCTTTTAAATCGTAAGGGCAATTAATCTCTACTATTTCTTGAACTCTTTTTGCATCATCAATAAATTCTCCAAGTGAATTTTTAATATATTCAATCTTAATAGTTTTTAAGAAATTATTATCACTACTTAAAATTTCAAGTTCATCGCCAACTTTAAATCTATTTCTCATCTCTACTTTGACTTTTCCATCTTTAGCATTTTCCTTAGCAACAGCAATAAAAACATAGGTTTGCACTGGCATAGAATCTTCAAGATATTCTTTATCATCAGCGCCAAAATAGAAGCCAGTTGTATAACGTCTATGACTTGTTTTTTCAAGTTCATCATGAAGAATTTTATAATCAGAGAAGCCGTCTAAAGCACGACGATATGCATTAACTACTGAAGCAACATAATAATCCGACTTCATTCTACCTTCAATCTTTAAACTTGCAATACCAGCCTCTTCCAACTCTTTTAAATGGTCAATCAAACACATATCTTTTGAATTTAAAATATATGTCCCCCTTTCATCTTCTTCTATTGGCATTTCATCAGTCCTGTTTTCTTCTCTTATATAATATTTCCATCGACATGCTTGAACACATGCCCCTTTATTACTATCTCTGCCTGTTAAATAATTTGAAAGTAAACATCTTCCAGAATAAGAAATACACATTGCACCATGAACAAATGCTTCAAGTTCTATTTTATCACCAAGTCTTTTATGCATTTCTTTTATTTGATTAAGATTTAACTCTCTCGCAAGGACTATTCGAGTTGCTCCCATTTTTGAATAAACATCTGCAGCATAAGAATTGTTTACATTTGCTTGAGTTGAAACATGAACATTAAGAGATGGATAATTTGTTCTTATATAAGAAATCATTCCAATATCAGAAACAATTACACCATCAACCTTTGCATCAACTAGCAATTTTAAATATTCATCAATACCATCAAAATCTTCATCATTAGCAACTATATTTAAGGTTATATAACCTTTTTTACCTCTCTGATGAAGATAATCCATTGCCTTATAAATTTCATTTTCATCAAAATTGCCTGCAAAGGCTCTTAATCCCAATTTTTTACCAGCAAAATAAACTGCATCTGCTCCGAAATGAACTGCAGTAACAAGTTTATCAAAATTTCCTGCTGGTGCTAATAATTCCATTTTTTCCTCCAAATTCACATAAATATAATATAAACTTAAAAAAATCAATTCAATTTTATTATAAATCTACATTTGGTTTTGCTGTTAAATCAAGTTTAGCAAGTCCAATTCCATCTTTCATAAGATAATACGCCATTGAACCTATCATTGCCCCATTATCTGTGCAATACTTAAGGATCGGACTATAAAATTCAATATTATTTTCGTTACATGCAAGTCCCAATTTTTCTTTTAAGCGTGAGTTTGCCCCAACACCACCTGCAACTACTAATTTTTTAATATTTTCTCCTTTGCATGCCTTTATAGCCTTATATGCAAGATCATCTGTTACACATTCTTGAAAAGAGCACGCAAGATCTGCTTTATTTATTTCCTGTCCTTTTTGAGATGCATTATGGACTAAATTGACAACCTCTGTTTTTACCCCACTAAAAGAAAAGTTAAGTGTATTTTTTAAACTATTTGAAACAACAAACTTATAGTTATCACTTCCTGTTTTAGCAAGTTTATCAATTTCGGGTCCACCTGGATAAGGCAATCCTAAAACTCTTGCAACTTTATCAAATGCCTCTCCTACTGCATCATCAACAGTTGTCCCTAAAAGTTTTATTTTGTTATAATCTTCAACTCTTAAAAGTGCAGTATGTCCACCACTAACCATAAGGCAAACAAAAGGAGGCTCAAGTTCTTTATATGAAATATAGTTTGCTGCTATGTGGCCATAAACATGACTTACTGCAATAAGTGGAATATCTAATGAATAAGCAAGTCCTTTTGCAAAGTTTACTCCTACAAGAAGTGCTCCTATAAGACCTGCACCGAAAGTAACTGCAATCGCATCAAGTTCTTCTTTTTTAACATCTGCTTCTTTAAGTGCTTCTTTAAAAATATTGTCAATTGCAGTAATATGATTTCTTGAAGCAACTTCAGGAACAACCCCACCAAATCTTCTATGTATTTCAATTTGTGAAGCAATTATATTTGATAATACTTCACGACCATTTTTTACTACAGCAATGCTTGTTTCATCACAAGATGATTCGATGGATAAAATAAAAACATTTTTTTTTGTCCTTAATTTTTCAAATTTTTCTTTCATTCTTTCTAGATAATTCATGGTTATATTATATCAAATCTATAAATATAAAGCAACAACTATTAAAAAAATGATAAAAATTGTAGTAAATTAAGCACTTATAATTTAAAATGTTAAATCATAATATTTTTTTAATTTCTTATAAATTTCTCTATCACTTATTGATTTTAATGCTTCTAATGCCATTTCATAATACTTCTTGATTTCATCTTTTGAACCATTAAATTTATTCCAAACATCATCTTTAAAATAACATAGATCTAAATATATACTTCTTAAATTTGAAAGTTTATCAGCACAATTTATTAATTTTGTTCTTTCATCACATTTAGACAATCTTTGCATATGTAATGTTTTTCTCTCAAGATAAGGCAATCTTTTATCTTCAGATTCACTTTCAACAATCTTGGCGATTTCATCACCAAAATTATTTGTTATCTCTTCTGCAGTCGTCCCAGTATCTTCAATTATATCATGCAAAATTCCACCAATTAATGTTGTCTGATCTGCCCCTTCTTCTCTTAAATATTGATAAACTTCATATATATGAACAATATATGGAATCTTTGTTTGTTTTCTAAATTGTTTCGAATGCTTTTCTGTTGCATAAACAAAAGCAAAATCAATTTTTTCTTTATCTATCATTTTTCACTCCTTTTATTTGTATTATAGTTCAAAATATGATATAAGTAAAATATATATAATTTATGATTGCCATAACTTTAAATTATTGCTAAACGTCATCATAAAAAATGCTTAAAATCGTTTTAAATAAGGAGTTAAAAATGAATATAAAAATTAATCTAGATTATTATAAAATTTTCTATGAGGTTGCTAAATATAAAAACATAACTAAAGCATCTAATGTTTTATTTATATCACAACCAGCAATCACTCAAACAATAAAAAAACTAGAAGAAACCTTAAACGCTAAACTATTTTTACGACATTCTAAAGGAGTTATATTAACCCCCATTGGACAAAAAATATTTAATCAAGTTGAAAATGCATTAAATCTTTTGAAAATGTCGAAAATATTGCAAAAAATGAAGAAGAACTTTTATCAGGACAAATATCAATCTCATGTGGTTCAAACATCGCAAAAAAAATACTAATAAAATCAATAATCGAATTTAATTCTTTGTTTCCAAACATAAATATTAAATTAGAAGATAATGTTCAAAAGATTTCAATTAACAAACTTGAAAAAGGCGACTTGGATATTTTAATCTCTCAAAAAAATCCTGAAATAAAATCTTTAACATTTAAACATTTATGTAGCGAAAAATATGTCATCGTAACTAAAAATGATGATTCTAGACAAGATAAAGTTATTTTAATGTCTGAAGGAACATATTCTAGACAAATATTTGATTATTTTATTAAAAAGAATAATTTACAATTTAAAAATACTATAATAGCAAGTGGATATAATATAGCAATTGAATTATGTAAATCTGGGCTTGGATTAATGCTTGCACCATTATATTTGGTCGAAGATTTAATAAAAACTAAAATTCTTAAAACAGCACTCAATGATATTATAATTAATGATACACAAGATTTTGGTTTTTATATTAATGAAAATAATTTAACCAAAATTACAAAAGAATTTATTAAAATATTAATAAAAAATAATATGGGAATTAATTTAAATATGCTTTTTAATTTTAAAAATACGATAATTAACTAATTTTAATAAAAAAATGCTAATTTTTTAGCATTTTTTTATTAATTTATTAAAAATTAAATCTTCTTTAAATATTCATTTATAAACTCTTGAATATTTCCGTCCATAACTGATTGAATATTACTATCTTCATATCCTGTTCTATGATCTTTAACGAGAGTATATGGACAAAAAACATAACTTCTTATTTGACTTCCCCATTCTATTTTCTTAATCTCTCCCCTAATTGAAGCAAGTTTTTCAAGTTCTTCTTGTTCTTCCTTTTCTGCAAGTTTTGAATATAACATTTGCATTGCCGTTTCTTTATTTTGCACTTGCGAACGCTCAATTTGACATGAAACTACTATACCGGTAGGAATATGAGTAATTCTAACTGCACTTTCTGTCTTATTTACATTCTGTCCACCTGCACCAGAAGAACGATAGGTATCTATTTTCAAATCTTCGGGTCTAATTTCTATATTAGGCTTTTCTTCCAATTTAGGCATAACTTCAACACTTGCAAAAGATGTATGCCTCCTTGCATTTGCATCAAAAGGAGAAATTCGGACAAGTCTATGAACACCCTTTTCTGCTTTTAAAAAGCCATAAGCATTTTCACCATCAATTTCAAATGTAATAGATTTAAGCCCTGCTTCATCACCATTGATAACATCTAAAATTTTTAATTTAAAATCAGATTTTTCTGCATATATCTTATACATTCTAAAAAGCATTTCAGTCCAATCTTGTGCCTCTGTTCCACCTGCACCTGAATGTAAAGTCATTATAGCATCATAAGAATCATACTTACCAGACAATAATGTTTGTATTTTTGCCTTTTCTACTTTGCTTTCTAACAAATGTAAACTTTCCTCTATTTCATTATCAAGTGAAGAATCATGAGTTTCTTCACTCAATTCAACATAAGCCTGACAATCATTAAAACAATTTTGAAGGTCTTTAATTAATTCTATTTTACCTTCATAATGTTTTATCTTTTTCCCAACCTCTAAAACCTTCTTTTGATCAAGATAAAAATCTTCTTTTAATTGTTCATCTTTTAACTTCCCAAGTTCTTTTTCACAATTTTCAGGGTCAAAGACACTCCTTTATAAATTTTAATTCTTCACTTACTGCATTTAATCTTTCTTTAACATTATCTAAAATCATATAATTCTCCTATATTTTTTAAACTGTTAGATTATAACAAATTTAAAAATAAATTGCAACATTATAGTTTTTTAAATTATAATTATCATTTATATTAAATATTTTATAATCCTTATAATTAAAACTATGTGATAAAAATTTGACACCTGTCAAATTTTAGATTGCCGAACGGCAATCAACACGCCCTTGCGTGTAATCACATAGTTAAGGTTTCACGTCTTTAATAATTTATTATATAAAAAAAGATAAAAAATAACTTACAAAACTTTTTATAAAATCACACATTTTTTAATATTAACATATATTACAATAGTGGTTTTACATCAAAAATTAAAAGTAAAATCAGGAGGTTTAAAATGTCATTTTATATCAATAATACAAATCCATTCCGTCCTGGTCCAATGACAGGAAATCCTATGAATGGAATTTGTGAAAAGGTTTTAATCGAAACTACTAAAGTTTTTGATGCCTGCGTATCACAAGATACAGAAACTGGAATCGTTTTACCTGTAACATCATTCAATCCTGCATCACCTGCACTTCCATTAACTTTCATTTCAGCACAAAATCAAATAGGTTCAGATGTTGTAGTAAGTGATATTGTTATAGACAGAATCGACCAAACACCTAACTATGCAAATGTCAGCATGACAATCACAATTCCTTTAACAGTAACTTATAGAGATGCAAATGGAGTAGTTGGAACAGGAACATCAAGTATAACAGTAAATAAAAGCACTGTATTATTTGTTCCACAACCTTCAGTAACACCTATTGATATCAAAGCAACAGCATTATTTTCAAGTTCAATAGGAAGTTATACATCAGAAAATACATTTACAGTAACAGGTTGTCTTCAAATAATCATAAAAGTAACTGCTGTAGTAGATATTCTCGTTCCATCTTATGGTTATCCAGTTATTCCACCTTGTCAAGCCTGTCAAAATTGCACTGCTTGTCCTGGACTTAATGACCTTCCATTATATCCAACTGCTGTAACAGGGCCAAGAGTATAAAATATTTTTGAAAAAAACAAATAAAAGGCTATTTAAGCCTTTTATTTTATTTTCTATATTTTTTCTTGCTCTCCATAATCAATATTTTCAAAAACCTTACCGAAACGCACAACTGCAAGTTTGCAAGTCAACATGAAATCTATATTTCTATTTTCAATTTCAGATTTAAAAGCACATCTATAAGTATCTTGTGCTTTTGCAATAGGCTTTCCGTCAACTTTTTGTTTATTTACAGAAATGGTAATATGAGGTTTTTCAATACTTATAAAATCAGTAAGTCTTTTATCTTCAATTATAATATCTTCAAGAGATTTTCTATCAACAAGAAGTCCTTGGTTTAAAATAACACCTTGTTCATTTTTCAATTCACCATACCCATTAATGTGAATTTTTAATTCTTTACCTAAAAAATCATTTTTTGGTAAAAGATTTTTATCAACATTTCCCTTTCCTCTAAAATAATGACAAGTCATGTGTAAATTAGGTTGCAATGTCGCTATTAAAGAAATATTATTAAAATCTAAAAACTCTTGTATTTTTTCAATCCCTTCTTTAGAAATAATTAAACCTAAATATTCAATATCATTTACACCTATTGATTGTGTTTTTAAAATCCCATTATCAATCATTTTTGCTTTTTCAACTCCATAAATGCTTCTTTGACAACTTTTTGAATATTAACATTTTTTTTATATTTCCCATTAATATAAATAAGATACTCAATATTTCCATCTCCACCAGTAATTGGAGAAAATGTCAAATCACTAATATAATATCCTAAATGATTAATAAATTCAAGAAAATTTTTAAGTATTTCTATATGAATTGCTTCGTTTTTTATAACACCTTTATATTTTTTTGCAATTTCTTTACCACATTCAAACTGAGGTTTAAATAGAAACATCATTTCTAAATTTTCACTAAAAAATTGTTTAATAATAGGAAGAATTTTTGTTAGAGAAATAAAGGATAAATCACCAATAATTATTTGACTATCTTTTATTAGGTCTTTATTAAGATTTCTTACATCTGTGTTAGGCATATTTACAACTCTTAAATCTTTTTTCAAAGTATCAGCAAGTTCATTTGCACCAATATCAACGGCATATACCTTTTTTGCTCCATATTCCAGGGCAACCTGCGTAAATCCCCCAGTTGATGCCCCTAAATCTAAAACAACCTTTTCATCAAATTTTAAAGAAAAGGTATCTATTGCCCCTAACAACTTATATGCCCCACGAGATACATAGTCTTTAGGAAAATTTACATCAATTTTATCATCTTTTCCAACTTCTTTAGATGATTTATTACAAATTTTTTCATTAACAAAAACATTATTATTTCTAATAATTGCTTGTGATTTTTCTCTGGAAATATGATACTTCTCTACAATGTATTTATCTAATCTCATAAATTATGTTATATCATAAAAAATATTATTAAACAACTAGAAAAATGTATTATTAAAATTTACAAGATTATATTTGATTAAAAAAATTTTATTATATAAATAAATCTTCAAACGTTTCATCTAATGTCAAATTTAATGCTTTCGCCATTTTGATACAATCTACTATTGAAGGAGTATGTAAGTTATTCTCCCTTCTAGATATTGTTTGTTGAGAAGAACCACAAAGTTTAGCAAATGCACTTTGTGAAAGTTTAAATTCAAGTCTCCAATGTTTTATTATTCCACCAATATCCATTAAAACCTCATTATGTTATAAAAAATATTTTACTCAAATGTGAGTATTTTATTTGCATTATCCGATATTGTGTGACATAATATAACATATCAATATCATTAAACAAAGGAGAATTAATGGAAGGAGTCCTAATAGATTCAAGATATATCCAAAAATTTATGGAACAAAACAACCTTTCAGTTTCTTCTTTTTCTAAAATTTGCAAAATAGATATAATATCTTTTAAAAATATATTAAAAAATAAAATTGATAAAATCAAAGAAGATGAAATAAAAAAAAATTGCAAAATTCATGAAATGTTCTATAGAAGAAATAATTATTGAATTAAATTCTAGATATTGATAATTATATATTTGCTCGAGGAAGGTTTTTACAAAAGATAAAATTGTAAAAACACAAAAGAAAAGGTTATGTAAAAATAATTACATAACCTTTTTTCTTTAGTAAAATAATTCATTATTATCACTCAAGACTTACAAGATAATAATAAACAGGTTGCCCTCCGAAAGCAGCAGTAACTTCACAATCTGGATATTTTTCTGCCAATTTTTCAGCAAGAGCATTTGCTTCTTCTTCTCTTATATCTTCACCATAAAATAATGTAATATTCATAATTTCTTCAGACATCATTCTTTCAACTAAAGCCTCTGTTGTTTCTGAAACAAGTTTACCTTTTGCAAGAATTGCCTTATCATCAAGTCCGATAATTTCACCAACAGAAAGGTCAAAACCATCAACATGTGTATCTCTAACAACATAAGTAACAGAACCTGATTTTACTCCTTTAATTGCATCATTCATTGCTTCAGTATTCTCTTCAACAGATCCATCAGGATTAAACGAAATTGCAGCACTAATGCCTTCAGGAATTGAACGTGTTGGAATTATTATAAGATTTTTATTTGTAAGGTCATTTGCTTGTTGAGCAGCAAGAACAATATTTTTGTTATTAGGAAATACAAAAACATTTCTAGCAGGAACTTTGTCTGCTGCTGCAGCAATATCTGCAGCAGAAGGGTTCATTGTTTGTCCTCCAACAATAATTTCATCAACCCCTAAATCTTTATATATTGCTGATAAGCCTTCACCAGGTGCAACTGCAATCATTCCAAGTTCTTTGGTTTCTTCGACAGCAACTGCTTTTTTCTTAATTTCTCTGTTTTGTTCACGCATATTCTCAATCTTTAAATTATAAAGTTCACCAAGTTCCAAAGCATACTCAAGTGCTTTATTAGGTTCATTTGAATGAACATGAACTTTTACAAGGTTTAAATCGCCAATACAAATAACAGAATCACCTATTTCACAAAGTTTCTCTCGCAATTTATCAATATCTGCTTCAGTTGTTTTTTTCTTCATGTGTATAATCATATATTCAGTGCAATAACCGAATTGAATTTCTTCAAGTGCATTAATGTCAGCAATTACATCATCAACAGTTTGAGGTTTTTTCTCATCTTCAAATTGAAATTCAAAATCTTCTTCACCTATTATAAGTTTATAAAAACCTGTAAATATAACTATAATACCTCTTCCACCAGCATCAACTACACCGGCTTTTTTGAGAACTGGAAGCATTTCAGGAGTTTGTTTCAAAATTTCTTCACCAGTTTCTAGAACTTTTTTCAAGAAGACTTCAAAATCATCACATTTTTTAGCCACATTGACTGCATTTTCAGCCATTACTCTGATAACTGTAAGGATAGTGCCTTCCTTTGGTTTTGTAACTGCTTTATATGCAATATTTGCACCTTCTTGCATAGCCTTTGCAAAAACTTTTGTAGTGATTTCAGAATATTTAGCAGTTTCTGAACAAAAACCTTTAAAGATTTGAGATGTTATAACACCACTATTACCACGTGCACCTTTAAGTGCCCCTTTAGCAAAGGCATGGCTTAAAGAATCAATATTATTATTTATACACTGAGAGACTTCATTAACTGCTGATTTCATTGTAAGAAACATATTAGTCCCAGTATCACCATCAGGCACAGGGAATACATTTAAAGAGTCCACATATTTTTTATTTTGTTCAAGAAGGCCAGCACCAGCCACAATCATCTTACGGAAGGTTGCCCCGTTTATAGTCTTTATCATAATTATATTTGCTCCTAAACTCTCACACCGACAACATGAACATTGACAGCATCAACAAGCATACCGGTGAAATATTCAACGCTATACTTAACTGCTTTACGCAAAGACTCAGCAACTGCACTAATAGAAACACCGTATTTTAAAATACAGTAAACATCAATATAAATTCTGTTGTCTATATGATTTATCTTAATACCTTTTGAATAAGGATCTTTTTTAAATAATTCTCTCGCGCTATCTGCAATAGATTTTGAAACTAAATCGACAACCCCATAACAATCAAGGGCAGCATAACCTGCGACAGTCCTAATAGAACTATCGGAAATAGAAATATTGCCATAATAATTGTTTGTATCGACTGTCAACTTAGCCTCCTATCGTAGAGATGTTTCGCCTTATATATATTACTATATAAAGAAAAAAAAAACAACAAAAATTTTGTAGATTGATTAAAATTTTTATAATTTATTACGCAACATAAATAAAATCTATAAAAAAGGTTGATTTTTTAGAAAAAAAATGATATAGTAGAGTGCATAGAAAAATTTGAATTTTATGGAGGAAATGAAAATGAGCAGAGTATGTGAAATATGTGGCAGAGGTAAAATGACTGGCAAACAAGTTTCTTTCTCAAATAAGAAATATAACAGAACTTACGAACTTAACCTTCAAAAAACTGTTGTTGAAGTTGACGGAAAAGAAAAGACTGTTACTGCTTGCACTAAATGTATTAGAACAGCAAAAAAAGCATAATTTAATATGTTTTAATATTTAAGCATCAAATTAATTTGATGCTTTTTATATTTCTTTAATTTATATTATCAAAAATTAAACTTCTTTATATGTTGAAACTCGTGCTTATACATAATAAAGTGAATAATATCATAAATCAAGTCAACTTTATGCAATCACATTTAGGTGAGACTGATGTTTATTTAATCTTATGATAATGTGCAAAAAGCATAAATTTGCTGGAATATATAAATTTTAAAACAATAAAATTTAAAATGTTACAAAGAATTAAAATCTAATAAAATGAAAAAAAGAAAGGTTGCTTATTACCTTTCTTTTTCTTTTATATTAATTTTACACTTTAGAATAACCACAGGCAGTAATTTGTGAAATATTTGTTACTTTATCTCCTCCTATTCCTATCCATGTTAAACCTGATGGCAGAGGCTGTCCATTTAATACAACCCAGTTTGCAAAATTTCCATCATAATATTTTTTTGTTCCTCCAACATTATATAAACTATTGCTTACTGTTGCTGTCCCATTATAAAAATTTGCAGATGCTGAACTATTTTCAAAACAATCACTAACTGTTACTTTTGCGTTTGTTGCTACATTTCCTATTATAAGTCCTTGTCTTGTATATGTATTTGTTGTTAAATTACTTGCTTTGTCATACGTCATACTCTGGTTACTCATGCTTCCACTTCCACCATTTGCATCATATACTATGCTATACGTATTTACTGTCCAATGAGCATATATAGTCTTACCACTTGTGCTATCCATCTTTGTCGATGTTTATACTTTGCTTCCTCCACTACTTGACGTATACCAACCATCAAATGTATATCCTGCTCTAGTTGGCTTTGTTGATGGAATTGTTGTGCTTGTTCCAGACAAAAATGTTTTACTACTTGGTGCTCCTGAGCCTCCATTAGCATTAAACTGTAAACTATAATTCCATCTATAAACTACATAACAAAGACCAGACATTGTTTTGTCAGCAGTCCAACCAGATTTTGATGATGTTGGTGCTGCACTTCCATGTTTATACCATGTATATACTGTGCTTCGTGTTGAATCACTCCCTGTCGAATCTACTCCACAAAATTGCCAACCAGTATCACTTGCTGATGATTTATACGTATTTATCTCAATTCGTCCATGTCTTCTGACATTAGACCACCAATTATAATAATGGTAATAAAAAGCAGATATTCCTGAAACAGTAGATCTTCCTCCATCATGACTTCCACCAGAGTAACCTAATGTTGCATCAAAATTCTTTTTATTATCATTTTCATCTTCATACCATCCAACATCAAAACATCCAGGGACATCATCAGATTGTGAAGTTTGTCCAGATTCTGAACCTTCTGATTTTGTCGTTTTTGAACTTCCGGCTTTATAACTTTTAGTAACAACTTGAAAATAAAAATCTGATTCAGCATAAGTTTCTTCTGTTTCTATTTTATCAATATTATTATTTAAAAGTATTTTCCCAACCGCTAATGTTAAAACAGAAATTAATAAACAAAAAAAATTACACATCTTTTCATATTTAATCCTCTATAAAATCTCTAATTTCGATTTTAGTATATCAAAATCCCCCCCCCGTCAAGTAATGTGACCGTCATATAATAAAAAAACTAACAAAATGTTAGTTTTTAATCATTTATTTATTTTATTATTACTCATTATTGTCTTTTTTTTCGTTTTTATCTTCCAAATCTTTTGAAATTTTTGAATCTTCTTGTTTGTTTGGATCAATAACTATTTCTTTTTCAGGTCTTGGATTGTCAACTAATGATTCATCAATTATAACCTCTCCTTTTTTGTGCCCAAAAAATTTTTTAATTTTTCCTTTAAAATCAATATGACTTTCTGTGCCTTTAATAAGTCTTGATATATTCCCATGATGTTTTATTATTGTGATAATAAACATAAGCCATACAATTACTGTAACAACAATTGCTGATATAGTAGTTGAAAACATTCCTGCCTGTGGTAACAAAATATTAGGGGCAAGCCAAACAGAGATAGTATATGCTATAGAAAGACCACCTATATAGGTGAAAGAAATGACGCTTCCTATATCAATTAATATAAGAAGAACAAAGCATACTACAAACCAAGCGATTCCTATATACCATAAATTTGAAAATAAGAAAATTCCTGCAATACATGCAACACCTTTTCCTCCTTTAAATTTTGACCATACAGGGAAATCATTGCCGAGCATTAAAAATAATCCTGAAAAAAAGTAAATTATTTGATCATATTGAGGAAATATTAATTTAAAAACAAGACACGTCAACCCTACTTTTATTACTTCAGCAACAAATGTAGCAAGTGCAAGCCCAAAGCCAAAAGAACGAAGCATATTCATTGTTCCAGGGTTATGGCTTCCTATTTTTGTAATATCTTTTCTTCTTGAATTCCATGCAATTATTTTAGAAAAATTTATTGTTCCTATAAAATATGAAACAAAAGCAACTAAAATAAAATATAATACATCTTCCACTATTCTTCCCCCTTTCCTTTAATTGTAAGTTTTATAGGAGTGCCAGAAAAATCAATTCGACTTCTAAACTGATTTTCAAGATATCGCTTATAAGAAAAATTTATCAACTTTGCATCATTCACAAATAAAACAAATGTTGGAGGATTTGTAGATGCTTGCGTGATATATTTTATTTTTGCCCGATTTCCATTATGAGCAGGAGGTTCAAAATTTAAAATCGCATCATGAAGCAAATCATTTAAAAGACCTGTTGTAATTCGTTTTGATGAGTTTTGATAAACCTCTTCTACAAGTTCCATAATTTGCCCTGTGCTTGCTCCAGTCAATGCAGAAACAAAAATAACTTTAAAATAACTCATAAATGACAAACTTGTATTAAGCATTGCCATAAATTGTTCTTTGCTTTTTGCTTTAATATCCCACTTGTTTACAACAATAACACTAGGTTTTCCTTCTTCATGGACAAAACCTGCCACTCTAACATCTTGTTCAGAAATTATATCAGAACTGCCATCGATCACAATGATTGCAACATCAGCCTCTTCAATTGCCGACATTGTTCTTAATACTGAATATCCTTCAATAGAAACTTTTTCAACTGATCGCTGTCTTCTAAGTCCTGCTGTATCAACAAGAGCATAATCTTTCTTGTTATATTTAAAAGGGACCAAAACTGAATCTCGTGTTGTGCCTTCTACATCACTTACAACCACTCTTTCTTTTCCAAGCAAACGATTTACAAGTGAACTTTTTCCTACATTTGGTCTTCCTACAATCGCCACCTTTGTTAGTTTTTCATTTTCATCAGTTAACTCTTTATTTTTAAATTGTGAAATAATTGCATCTAGGACATCTCCAAGACCTTTACTTTGCATAACTGATAATGGATAAGGCTGACCAAGCCCAAGACTATAAAATTCATACGTTTTTTCTATTTCAAAATTATCAAGTTTATTTACTACAAGCACAACTGGTTTTTTAGAACGCTGAAGCATGGTTGCAACTTCTTCATCGTTACCTGTAACTCCAACTCTTCCATCTACGATAAATACAATTACATCTGCCTCTTGCATTGCAATTTCTGCTTGTTTTCTTATATCTTTTTGAAAAGAATCTTGACTCTTTGAATCAAGTCCACCTGTATCAACCAATAAAAAAGAATGTCCACTCCACTCTGCGTCTGCATATATTCTGTCTCGTGTTACGCCAGGAGTATCATCAACAATACTTATTCTTTTACCACAAATTTTATTAAAAAAAGTGCTTTTCCCAACATTTGGTCTTCCTACAACTGCCACAATGGGTCTATACATTTTTTACACCTCTCTACATAACTCTATCATATTTTAATTTAAAAAACAAATAAAAGCAATTAGAAATTTAAAGAAAAAGCACTTTTAATGCAATTACATTATCTTTAATATTGTTAATATAAATAAAATTATATAATTATATATATAATATGGATAAAACTAAATAATATAAAGCATTTTCTTGAAGCATTGCTCCACTTTTTATATTAAAATCAATTTCTTCCAGCAAAGAATAAATTTTTTTTAATTGCATTTTTGAAAAATTTATAGTTTGCGAACGTTGTTTTGCTATTGCATATTCTTTAACACCCAACAGATTTGCCAAATCTTTATTTTCAAGTCCTGAGGTTGCAATAAAAAAGAGTCTTCTAAAATGATTAACTATAAGCCCTAATAATCCTTGCTCTTTACTCATACTATCTAATATTTTTATTGATTTATCACTGTTTTTTTGTCCTAATGCTTCAGTTAATTCATAAATTACAAATTCATTATCTTTGGTTACTAGGTTATCAACTATTTTTTTTGTAATTAAAGTATCTGTAACATCATAATAACAAAGTTTATCTATTTCATTCATTGCTCTTGTCAAATAACCATTGCAATAATCAAGCAAACTTTCAATAGCCTCAGCACTAATTTGCTTATTTCTTTTAGAAAATTCATTTAATAAAATTGAAATTGAAGTCTTTTTATCAAAACGTTTGCAATCAACAAAAGTCATTATTTGTTTTAAACTTGAAAGTTTATCATAAAAATCATAAATAATTAAAATAGTAGTTTTTGATGGATTTTTTAAATAATTTTGAAGTAATTTTTTGTCATTTTCACTATATTTAACAATATTTTTTAAAACAACAATCTTATACTCACTACCCATTGGCAAAATCTCACAAGCATCAATTACGGCTTGCATTGTATAATTTTCATCATCAAATTTTGATAGATTAAATTCTTCTAACTCAATTTTACTTGCCTTTTTAATCATTGAAAAAGCCTTATCATAAAGATAAATATCATCACCCTCAAGTAAATAACAATTTTCAATTTTTTCCTTTAATCTGTTTTTTAATGTTTTCAATCAAGCCTCCTCGTCGTCCAATTAGAATCATAATATAAGCAAATATTCCCATCACTTTCATAACTATAAGTTGAATTTTGCGTTTGTTTAGAAGAAACTATAGTATATCCATATCCAATATTTTGATTTTCACCTGCAAAAACCAAATCAGGGGAAATCTCTAAAAACAATTCTTGATAATATGTATTATAGTTTAAATTTGTTTGTTTAGCAATAAAAATTGTCAAACTGTCAAATTGAACAACTATTCCCATTATTTTTTCACTATTTTCAATGACCTCGAATGCAAATTCCCCTACTCTTATTTCATTGTTCGTTTCTATTTTCTTAACTTCCTCAATCGAATTATCTCCATTTAAACAATAATATTCTTTTATATTAAAATCTTCAAGTTCTTCTACTTTCTGATATGTTAAATCTTCAGTTGTTAAATAATAATCGATATCTTTAATCTTATAATTATTAGCATATCTTTTCAAAATATAGTTATCCCCTATTAAAAATTTTTGATTATTTGCATCAGTTAATATGATGCATTCTGTTTGATAACTATTCAAATAAACAATATTAGATTTTTGAGAAATTGGCAAATTTGTAAAACCAAAAGCACAAGAAATACATAGTATCACAAGTGAACTTACTAAAAATTTATTTACTGATTTTTCCATGAAATACTGACTTATGACAAACATTAAAATAAAGATAAAAACAATTACAGCAAAATCAAATGCACTTAAAGTAAATTGAAGTGAGGTTGACGCAAAAAGGCTGGCAAATTTATTTATCAATAAAAATCCCCATTCACATGGAATAAGAATAAAACCTAAAGCAGGGATAAGAGCCGTAAAAATACTTGTAACAAATAAATATGGATATAATATTCCAAAAAATGGAACAATAATTAAATTTATTGCGAAAGATAAAAGGTTATAAACAGAACCAAACATTGCTAAAAATGGAAGAATTGCTAGTTGGGCTGATAATGACAATGAAATATATTGACTTGCCCATTTAGGAAAAAATTTAGTAAAGAACCTATTAAAAAATGGATAAAGAAGAGCAATTCCTATTACACAAAAAATAGACATTAAAAAGCCTACGTCTAAAGCAGTTAGTGGACTGAAAATACATATAATAAAACCTGCTAATGCTAAACTGTTTAAACTATCATATCTTTTACCACTTAACCTTGCAAGCATCATTACAATTGCCATAATTCCTGCTCGTAATACTGATGGTGCAAATCCACACAAAAAAGCATATATAAATATGAAACAAGTTGTTAATACAAAATTTAGATATTTATTTGCTCGACAAATTTTCAAAAATCCATATACCAAAGCAATCAAAAATCCTACATGAAGACCACTTACAGTTAAAATATGAATTATTCCTGAATTACGATAGGCATTTTCAATTTGTTCATCAATTCCAGATTTATCTCCAAAAAGCACAGCATAACAAATTGCTGCATTATCTTCACTTAAATTTGAATATAATTGTTCTTTTATATTCATTCTTACATTTTCATCTATGTAAGTCCAACCATCAGTTATAACAACATTCTTCAAATTTACGCTTGCAGTATAGCCAATATTATCTCTATAATAATTTGAATTGAAAGACTTTAAAGTAAAAAGATTAATTTCTTCAAGTTCACACTCAAAACTTAAAATATCGCCTACTTCTATATTTTTAGTTCCATCAGTTGTTAAATGTAAATTTATGTTTTTGGCATTTTCTCCATTGATTTTTATATTATCTAAAACTACATTATAATAATAATTATTTTCTACAATATCATCACTCACACGCCCTACAACACTTACTTGTCCCTCGTAATTTTTAATTCCATACGAGACATTTCCTATATAAAAAAATCCATTTCCTATAAAAAAGAATGCTATTAAAGTTATAAGTAATTTATATTTTTTTGCTATACATAATCCAAAAATTAATGCACTCAATAACAAACAAGTGGTTATAATTATCTCAATTGAACCACTATAAAGCCACCTTGCAACAGAAATTCCTAATAAAAATATTATAAAAGGATAAAATAAAAACCTATAATTTACAACTTTTTTCTTTTGCATATTCAATTCAAAATATATTTTAGCAAAAGTTTAATATAAAATTAAACGTTTTTACATTAATTTATTAAATTTTCTTCTAAAAATCATAAAATTGAAAATCTTTAAGAATTTACTCCAAACATTTTTGAATTAAACTATTGATTTTTATTTTGTTTGTGATATAATATAGGCGATAAGGGGGATTATTTATGACAAAACAAACAAACAACATACAAGGTGTTGTAAAAGATCGCAAACCAAAAAGACTTGCATTTAAAAATAAAATAATTGCTGGCATTCTTGCTCTTGGTCTTGCATTTGGACTTGGTGCAACATTAACTGCATGTGGACCTGATGAACCTACTCCACCACCAGTTACTATTTCAAATGTTACACAACTTGTTCAAGAATATGATGAACAAACTGATAAATTCTTAAATAATGAAGTTCTTGAAGATGCAGTTAAATATTCAACAGGAACGTATGATGAAGAGAAATTACTTGATGCAACATACGATTTAGGAGATGGAAATAGCAAGACATTAAACTCTGTAAAAGTAATTTTTACATATAAAGATGGAGACGATCGTTTATATAATGTTAATGAAATGAAATTTGAAACAAGTATTGATTTAGGTAAAATAGCAAATTATGACCAAAATCAGACAGAACTTGCTCAAATTGCAGATGACGCAACAATATCAAATCAATACACAACAACTTATAATGTAATTGAAAGTGTCCAAAACGATAAACTTGCAGAAGCAATTTACAAAAATGTAGTAAAATCAAACGAAACTGCAACTCACTTAACATTAAAAAATAATGGAGAAATTTATTTCGCATTGGGAGGAAGCACAAAAGTATCATTGTGTAATCAATATGAACTTGTTGCTCAAACAAATTCATCTGTAAAATCTTATGATTTAGTTATTAAACAACAAGATAGCATTGAAGATATGATTTCAAGTTTATCAAATCCTAATAATTATAAACTTAGAGAAACAAGAGATATTGAAAATATAGAAACATCTGTCGTATATAAAGAATATGAAAAAGAAAATGTTGATGTTCCACCTCCAGTAGAAGAAATTGATAACATTGGCGAACTTTTAAAAGATCATGCTACTGAAACATATGCATTCTTAAACAAACAAACAGAAAAAGCAGTGGAAAAAATTGTTGGTGAATATAACAAGCAAAATGTAAAAGCAGTAAGATATGACATCGGAGATAACAGTAAGGAAGAACTTGACAATGTAAAAGTTGAAATTGTTGTTGCAGATCCTAGTGTTGAAGGAAAAGAAACTTATTATAGAGCAACCGTAAACTTTGTCTCACCTGTTGATTTAAATGAAATTGCTGAAAATGGCGAAAAAACAGTAGCAGAAGTTGAAAATGCAAATATTGAAGATACTTTTGAATATAATGCAAAAGAAATGTATTTCAGACAAGGAATTGTAGATGCTCTTATGGAAATTGCTGGAGTAAATGAAAATGACGGACACGTTATGGTAGACTTTGGTGCAGACAATGCTGGAGAAACAACATTTACAATGCTTGTAAGTTCAGAAGCAGGTGTAACTGAATATGATATAACAGTTGCTACAGGAGCAAACGAAGCAGAAACAATTCAAAACATCAAAGATGCAGGAATAATGGATAATGAATATAGTGTTATTCAGTTTAACAATGCTTACACTGAACAAGAATATAAAGAACAAGAATATACAATTGAAAATATTGAAGAAGCACTTGAATATTATTCTGAACAAATCAATGCCAACCTTCAACCTGTTTTAAATTATGTTGTTAATAATTTTATTACTAGAAATGCTAACATATTATCTTATAAAATTGACTTAGGTGATGTTGTTGATGGAAAAATCACAGATATAAAACTTGGAATTGAATATAACGATACTAGAACAAATAACAATGCTTATATGATTTATAATGTTACACTCCCAACTGAACTAACAGTTAATAATTTATTAGATAAATCTGTTATTGAAAATTTAAAATTATCTAATGATAATATAACCCAAGAATATAGTTATATTTACAATCCAGCAACACAAGGCGATAAAGATGACTTTATTAAAGCAGTTGTAAATAAATTTGACCCAGATTTTAATCTTGAAAGTGAAGATGTTAAATTAATTTATACAGATAATGGATCAACTCTAGATGACGATTATGGCACATGTAGAAATTTTAAAATCGTTGCAATTTCAAATGAAGGAGTAAGACAATATAGCATTATCACACCTAATATTCAAGACTCTGAACTTATTGATTATATTTCAAGAGATGCTTTCAAATTAAATGGTAAAGTTGAACTTGACTTCTTTGATAATCAAATCAATGTTGAAGTTGAAAATGAAGCAGAACAAGCAAACTATGACGAATATGATTTATAAACATAGTAAAAAAGAGTGAGGATAATTCACTCTTTTTTTATTTTCCCTGCATCTATATATATTTTTTGATTTTTGTAAAATTTTGTAAAAAAATATAAAAATTGAAATCATGTCGGATATAATTATATTATGACATATTGTAAGAAACAAAAAATGATTCAAAATTAAAAAAAAGTTTTGTCGAATTTTGGCATATTTGTAAAATATTTTACAAAATGTTACAAAAAACAAAAAGCATTACACCCTTTATTTTGTCGTATTATGTCATATCTTGACATATTTTTACAAAAGTATTTATTTTTGTAAAAAATATACTGTTCCGTATTGTCAAATATTGACGAAATTTGACATATTTGTAAAAAATGCAACATTTTGTAAAAAAAATATTGCAAAATAAAAACATCACTTTTAAAAACAAAGTGATGTTTTTATGCTTCCAAATATTCTATTTGTTCTTGTTGTCTTTTTAAATGTAAATCATGATAAAAACTTTTTATTATAGCATTAAGAGATTTTTCTTGCTCTTTTTCTTCCTGCATTATCTTTTGTCTTTCTGTTGTTACTATAATCTCCCCTTCTTTGGATATGTCAAGCCTTATATCACCGTCCCTGCTTGACATATAAACTTTTCCACGTTTTTCTAATCTTTCAAATATTTCATAATTTTCGTATTCTCTTTGCTCATTTAGAAGTGCTATAAAATCTTCTATATTTTCAAACATCTCTAAAAAACCTTCTGTTGAACTTTCTTTTGATGCATGATGAGCAACCTTTATTACTGCAATTTTTGATATGTCAAAATTTTCATATAATATATTTATCAATTTCTCTTCACCAGTTTTTTCTATATCTCCAGTAAAAAGAATTGACCTTCCTGCATAATCCATTTTGATGACTAAAGAACTATCATTAATAGATATTTTATCAACTTCGTTTGGATATATAATTTCTAAACTTGCATCGCCTAATGTAAACTTTACATTCTTAT
>ERZ779673.320-NODE-320-length-22712-cov-3.499404_pt1 | contig 22712 bp, 26 predicted proteins | sample MGYA00511956_ERZ779673 | MGnify/ENA primary metagenome ERZ779673 (study PRJEB29588, sample SAMEA2152065) | human gut metagenome | biome: human gut; feature: human-associated habitat; material: faeces | place: Denmark | collected 2008/2010 ... | reverse complement strand
TGGATACCAAGATATAAATATAAATTATTTAATGCTACATATGCAAGTGGAACAACAGAACAAGTAATTGATGTAACATTTGAAAATGGAACATCTACTACAGGAAATGTAACATGTACATATGCATCTAATGGAGCAGAAACATGTCAAAATAAAGCAAATGGAAACTATTATACACATCCAGCATTTACCATGATAAATGCAAGTGGTAATAAAACAGAATATAAAGGAATATGGGTAGGAAAGTTTGAAACAACAGGAAGTACTACAATGCCAACAATAAAACCAAGTTTAGTACCAATAACAAGAACAAATATATCAGCTATGTATTCGTCTGCATTATCATTTAGTTCAGTTAATTATATTACATCTCATAGCATAAATAAAACTGATTCTCATATTATAAAAAATATTGAATGGGGAGCTGTTGCCTATTTAAAACAAAGTATCTATGGATCTGGTTTAATTAATATAGGAGTAAATAATTATTATAATTCTGGTTTTAAAACAGGATGTGGTGCTTCTGCAGGAAAAAGTCAAGTTACAACCTGTAATGTTTATAACACTCCAACAGGAATGTTGGCATCAACTACCGGTAACATAACGGGAGTATATGATATGTCAGGTGGAGCAGAGGATTATGTGATGGGAAATTATAATAAAATAGCAGGTGATTCAGGATTGACAGTAAGTGGAGTACCAGTAGAACATATAGATATATACTCAGGAACAAACGAGGCAGCAAGCCACCTAGGAGATGCAACAGGGGAAACAGCAGGTTGGTATGGTGTTATATATACCTTCTTAGGCAGTAGCACTCCGTGGTTTGCTCGTGGAAACAGAGCTGATAATATGGCATTTGATACGGCGGGAATTTTTGCTTATTCAAGTAGAGATGGAGGAGGCGGACAATCTTATACATTATACGGCTTTCGCACTGTTCTTTCCATTACTGAATAATATTAATAACAATAATAACTCTAAAAAACTAAAATGCGAGTAGCAAATAACATAAAAAATAATTTATATAAATCTTAAAAACAGTATGAATATATATTTATACTGTTTTATTATACTGATAATAAAAGATAATAAAAATAATTATTTTGTAAAATAATGTAAAATTTTCAAAAAAGTATTTACAAATATACTAAATAATAGTAGAATGTAGTTATCAAGTGGTTCGAAGTGGGAGAAAGTGGGGGATTTCAATGTTGATTGGAGAATATCACCATAATATTGATGAAAAAGGTAGATTAATTATACCTTCTAAGTTCCGTGAAGAAATTGGTAATTCATTTGTACTAACAAGAGGACTAGATGGTTGCTTATCTATATATTCTATGGTTAATTGGAATAAACTAGTTGAAAAACTAAAAACCTTATCTTTCACTAAAAAAGATGCCAGAACATTCATGAGATTTTTTTTAACAGGAGCCACGGTATGCGAATTTGATAAACAAGGTCGCATTAATATTCCATCTAATTTAACAGAATTTGCTAATTTAAAAAAAGAATGTGCCGTCATTGGGGTTAATGATCGCCTAGAAATATGGAATTTACATAAGTTTGAGTGCTTAATGCAAGAAAATGAAAAGTCTTTAGAAGACATATGTGAAAATCTATTTGATATGACATTGGAGTAATTATGCATTATAGTGTTTTATTAGAAGAAAGTATTAGCAATTTAAATATAAAAGAAGATGGGATATATGTAGATGCAACTTTAGGATTCGCAGGACATAGCAGCGAGATTTTAAAAAGGATACAAAAGGGGTATCTTTTCGCCTTTGATCAAGACATTGATGCCTGCCAAACTAGTAATCTAAAACTAAGTAAGGTAGGCAACAATTTCAAAATAATTAATGATAATTTTGTTAACATAAAAAAAAGACTTGAAGAAAACAACATTCATTATGTTGACGGAATATTATATGATTTAGGAGTATCTAGTCCCCAACTAGACATTGCCAGTCGTGGTTTTAGTTACCATAACGAAGCTAGATTAGATATGAGAATGAATCAAAATAGTAGTTTAAGTGCTTATGAAGTAGTAAATAATTACAGTGAAAAAGAATTAACAGATATATTTTATAAATATGGTGAAGAAAAATATGCTAAGAAAATTGCTTCAAATATCGTAAAATATAGAGAAAATAAAGAAATTGTTACTACCTTAGAACTAGTAGACATCATCAAAAGCAGTATCCCATTTAAAGCAATGAGAGAATCACATCCTGCTAGAAAAGTATTTCAAGCTATTAGAATTGAAGTAAATGATGAATTAAACGTTTTAAAAACATCCTTAGAAGATGCAATAAAACTATTAAACATAAATGGTAGAATCTGTGTTATTACATTCCACTCCTTAGAAGATAGAATAGTCAAAGAAATATTCAATAAATATACTAAAGTTAATCAAGAACTAAATAACCTACCTTTTATACCAGAAGAATATTTACCTAATTATAAACTAATAAATACCAAAGTAATAACACCAAGCAACAAAGAATTAACTGAGAATAATCGCAGTAGAAGTGCTAAATTAAGAGTAATAGAAAGGATTAAGTGATACATTATGACTAAGACAAAAATAAAATATTTTTCTAAATTAGAAAGATTTTTACTACGTTTTTATATATTTTTAGTTATTGTTTTAGTTATAGGTATAATATTTGGACAAACAACTTTATCTAAAGTTAATTTTGAAGTAGAAAAATTAAAAGAACAAGTTAATAAAAAAGAAAATAACAACCAAAGCTTAACCATGATAATAAATGAAATGGTTTCATTAGAAAATGTTTTCAACGTAGCATCAAATATGGGGCTTGCTTACAATAATGATAACATCAAAACAATCAAGGATTAGGGGGATATCTATGAGAAGGAGAGTTAATACAAATAAAGTAAAAACCAGTGCTTTGTTTTTAGTTTGTGTTTGTATTTTATTCCTTTTTTTTATTATGCGCTTATGTTATCTATGTCTTGCTAACTTTAGCATGGGAGATGTAACCATTAAAGAATTCATCAAAAATAGAAATACATCAAGAGAAATTATTATGCCATCAAGAGGAGGAATATATGATAATAAAGGTGAAATACTTGCTCAAGACGTAGCTAGCTATACAGTAATTGCCTACTTAAGTGAAAAAAGAAGCGAAGGCAGTAGCAAACCAATGCACGTTGTTGATAAAGAAAAAACAGCCGAAAGTCTAGCCCCTCTTATTAACATGGAAAAAGACACCATCTTAGCCTTGTTAAATAAAGAAGGAGTATATCAAGTAGAACTTGGTCCTGGTGGAAGAAATCTAAGTGAATTAGATAAAGATAAAATAGAAAAACTAGAACTACCTGGAATAGATTTTATTAAAAGTTATAAAAGATATTACCCTAATGGAGACTATGCTTCTTATACCTTAGGCTATACAGTGAAAAAGAAAGATAGTAATAACTTAGAATTTCAAGTAGGAGAACTTGGTATAGAAGGGTATTACGATGAAGTTTTAAAAGGAAAAACGGGATATGTTGAATATGAAAAAGATAAATACGGTTATAAAATACCAAATGGTCGTGAATATAAAATAGATGCTCATGACGGAGATAATATCTACCTAACAATAGATAGCAACATCCAATTATTTGTAGAAAGTGCGGTCAAAAACATACAAGATACTTCCTCAGCCGAATGGGCTTTGATGATCGTGGCTGATGCTAAAACTGGAGCCATCTTAGCAAATTCTTCGACTCCTTCCTTTGATCCCAACTTAAGAAATATGACTTCTTACTTAGACCCCTTCGTTGCTAACACCTATGAACCAGGCTCTACAATGAAAATATTTACCTACATGTGTGCTATTGAAAGTGGAAATTATAAAGGAGATACCACCTACTCATCAGGAAGCAAAAGTTTTACTGATATGAAAACTAATAAAGTATCTATCATTAAAGACTGGAATAAAAAAGGATGGGGCGTCATTACTTACGACCAAGGCTTTGCACTTTCTTCCAATACAGCAATTGCCGACATCCTAGAAACAACAATAAATAAAGACAACCTAAAAAGTTGCTTCACCAAGTATGGCTTTGGCCAAAAAACAGGTTACACCATAAAAGGCGAACTAGCAGGGACAATAGAATTTAATTATCCCATCGAAGTTGCCACGGCAGGATATGGACAAGGCATCACCACAACCCCAATGCAACATATCCAAGCTCTAACTTCCTTAGCCAACGGAGGTAAAATGTTAAAACCATATATTGTCTCTAAAATAACTGATAGCAGTACCAATAAAACACTATATGAAGGCAAAAGAGAAGTAATAAATACCATTGCCAGCATCGAGACCGTTAATAAATTAAAAGATTTAATGGCCAATGTAGTTAACAATAGAAATGGCACAGGTACTGGAGGAGCCTATAGAATAGAGGGAATCGACCTAATTGCTAAGACTGGTACAGCCCAAATATTTGATTATAAAAAAGGTAAATACCTAGATGAATATATCTACTCATTCTCAGGAATGTTTCCTAAAGATGACCCAGAAGTAATAATATATACAGCCTTAAAAAGACCTAAAGATTCTGCCACCAACTATCTAGCTGAACCAACCAAAGAAGTAATTAAAAATATCAACAATTACCTAAATATCGATAATAAAGATGTTGTATCCAAATCTTCTAATGAAGAATATACAGTAAAATCATATTCCAGTGCCAACACTGCAAATACTAAAAAAGAATTAGAAAACATGGGAATAAATGTTGTCATTCTAGGTGATGGAGATAAAATAATCAAACAATATCCCAGTCAAGATAACATAATATATAAAGGAGATAGAGTATTCTTGCTTACTAATAATTATGATAAAAGGGTACCTAATTTAATAGGATACTCATATAAAGAAGTTATCAGCCTATTAAAATTAATGGATATCAATTACACCACCAATGGAAATGGCTATGTCTATGAACAAAGCATCCTAGAAGGCAATATTATTAGTGATGAAGATAATCTAGTTATAAATCTAAAACCTAAATATTAAAGTTTAGGTTTTTTCTTTTGCTACGCTGTTATAATTCATTTACAATTTTGTTATAAAAATCTATTGCATAAAGTAAAAAATTGTGTTATTCTTATATTATATTAGGAGGAATAAGAAAATGGGTTTTTTAGAATTTTTAAAATTAAATTATATATGGATATTAGTAGTATTAATCTTATTAATAATTACTATTATTGGTTTTTTTGCAGATAGAAGAGATAAGAAAAAGAAGAAAGAGAAAAATAATTTAGCTAAGAATGATGCTCCACTTGAGGCACCTAATATAGTTAATATCCAAGGTGGTAATAATATTAGTAATACAGCACCAGAAATGAATACTAATATGCCTACAATGGAACAAAATAACATTGCTATGCCAGAAATGAACAACAATATAGTTCAAAATACAGAGAAGCCTGATAACATTGATAATACTATTAATTTAAATAACGATGTGAATAATACCAGCATGAATTTGGATACTAATGTTAACACTAATAATAATACAGTAAATAATTTCGAGTCTTCTTATGGAGCAAATATTAGTGAAAGACCAAATTTATCAACATTTTCATCAGTTAACATAACAGGAAATAATATAGGACAAGAATCAGTAAATACCATGAACAATGTTCCTGTTGAACCTCTTGTAAAACAACAAGAAGTAAATACTAATCAAGTAATCAGTGGCTTTGACATGCCAAGCATGAACGTAAAAGAAGAAGTTAATAATAATATTAGTATGCCAAACGAAAACATTGTAAGCCACCCTGAAATGACAGAAATACCTCAAAATACAATTAATGAAAACATCGTAGAAAATAATACAATGCCAAACGTTCATGAAATGCCTGTATATAATAGCTGGGATATGCCTACACCAAATCAAGTACAAGAAAATATCCCTGTAGAAAATACAATACCAATTAATACACCTATTGTTGAAAATCAAATAGAACAACCAGTTGGAGAAGATATTCCTATGGTTAATGACATGCCTACAGTAAGACAAGCGCCAGAAAGTGTTCCAGTAAATAGCAATGTTGTACCACCTGTTAACAATACCGAACCTGTAGAAGCTAATCAAATTGAAACACCACAAGAAACTGTAAAACAAACACCTAATCATCCGATTTTTGCAGGAATTAATTTTGATAAACCAGCACCATCTCCTGAAACAATTCATATGCCAGAAGGTGAAAATGTTAATAACAATATCCAAACAAATGAAGAAACCAATGCTTTTAAAACAGATGATGATATATGGAAATTATAACTTAAGTAAAAAAAACTTGAGTTTTAATTTTAAAATGTGTTATAATAATGTCCTACGAAATGAGGTTTATATATGAACGAAAGAGAAGAACTTTTAAAAAAATTGAATGAAGATTTTCAAATCAAACAAAACGAACAACCCGTAGCAACCTACCGTGCCACAACAAACTTTAATACAGCCTTGAGCAATCCAAATATGACTATGAATAATGCTACTAATGTCAATATAAAAAGTAATGAAGAAATTAATTCTTCAATGAGTGTAAACAATTTACTTGAACCAACCAAAGAAGTACCTAATCAACCCCAAGTACAAAAACAAGTACCAGTTGAGCCAACCAATCAAGTAAATAACATAACCAATAATCAAACAAACAATGAAACAGTTAACCAAACAAATAAAGAACAAGTACAAAATGAGCAAAATTTAGATGTTACCGAGAAATTTTATGAAGAACAACCCATTTATGATATGCAAACCAATTACACCAAAACATATATATCTAACCAAGATATAAATAAGAAAAAAAAGATGACTATTAAGATATCTAAAGATACCCAAATACTTATCCTTATTGTAATAATAATATTTATCTTTATTATGATTTTACCAGTTTTACCTTAAGTTACTAGATAACTTAATTATTAAATCATAATTGTCATCATTAGCCATGATATTATTATGTATTTCATGACACTTAGTACACTTATAAATAATCTTATAAGTGTTTTTATATTTTTTAATTCCTATAGGTTCCATCAAACCTTGACAAGAATTTTGTCTATCACCAGGAAATATATCTAAATGTTTAGAATATAAACAGTTTGGGCAGTGATCCCTCGCTGTATAACCCAAAGGCATAACTTTTGCCTGACAATTTTCGCACACAAAAGATTCATCTATCATATTAAACTTCTTCATACAATCACCTAAAAAAATTATACCATAAATTACATATTCATGCTATAATTAATATAAAGGATGCAGTGATAATTATGCAAAATGAATTAGATTACAGTATTAAAATAAATGAGTTTGAAGGCCCACTTGATTTATTACTTCATTTAATAAAACAATCTAACATTGATATATATGATATATCCATAACAGAAATTACCAAAGATTATTTAGATTATATTAATAAAATGCAAGAATTAAATATTGATGTAGCATCATCATATTTAGTCATGGCGAGTGAATTAATGGTTATTAAATCTAGGTCATTACTTCCAACCAACAATGAAGAAACAATCGACAGTGAAGAAGAATTAACCAAAGAAAAACTAATATCAAAATTAGTAGAATACCAAAAATATAAAGAAGTAACTAGTTATTTTAAAGAATACGAATCAAAAAGAAAAGAAATATATATTAAATTACCAGAAAATATTAATAACTATAATGTAGACACCACCCAAATGAAAGGTCAAAGTAATGTTGACATTTTACTCGAAGCCTTTAAAAGTTTCTTAGAAAGACAAAAGTACATGAAACCTCTTAATACTAAAGTTACAAAAAAAGAGTATAGTGTAAAAGTTAGAAAAGAAGAAATATATAATATTTTAAAAAAAGAACATACCATAAAGTTTAGCAATTTATTTGATAAAAAAGAAAAAGATTATATAATTGTAACGTTTTTAAGTATATTAGAAATGGCTAAAGATAACACTTTAAAAATAGAACAAAAACATAACTTTGATGAAATTATTTTGAGTTTAGAAAGTAAGTGATATTATGAATTTAGAAGGAGTATTAGAAGGATTACTATATATAGAAGGAGACGAAGGCTTAACCATTAAAGACATATCTCGTATTTTAAAAATAAGTGAAGAAGATGCTAAAAAGTTAATCATATCACTTAAAAATAAATATGAAAACATCGACCGAGGCCTTAGAATAAAGTACCTAGGTAATGCCTTTAAATTAAGCACCAAAGAAGAACATATTTCATATTTCCAACAATTAATTGATACCGAAACAGGAAACACCCTATCCCAACAAGCATTAGAAACCCTAGCAATTGTCGCATATAATGAGCCAATTACAAGAGTAAAAATAGACGAACTAAGAGGTGTAGATACATCTTATCAATTAAGAAAACTTATTGCCAAAGGATTTATCAAAGAATGTGGCAAAGCCAATTTACCAGGAAGACCAACACTATATAAAACAACATCTTTATTCTTAGATTATTTTGGAATGAGTACAATAGAAGACTTACCTAAAATAGAAATAGAAGAAGAGATAGATAATGAACAAGATTTATTTATCTCAAATTATAAGGAGATTTAGTATGGAAATAATTGAAATAATTAATAAAAAAAGAAAAAATATTGAATTAAACGAAAGAGAAATCAAATTCATAATAGATGGTTATGTCAAAGGAACTATTTGTGATTACCAAATGAGTGCCTTACTCATGGCAATATGTATTAATGGAATGAGCACTAGTGAAATTAATTATTTAACTAAATACATGATTTTAAGTGGCAAAACAATCGATACTAAATCAATAGGAAAACACGTGTTAGATAAACATTCAACAGGAGGAGTAGGTGATAAAACTACCTTAATCGTTGTTCCAATTGTTGCATCCCTAGGGGTCAATGTTCTAAAAATGAGTGGCAGAGGACTAGGACATACAGGAGGCACCGCGGATAAATTAGAATCCATCCCAGGCTATACTATTAACATGACTGAAAAGAAATTTATAAGCCAAATAAAAAAGATTCACTGTGGAATTGCCACCCAAACAAAAGACATAGTCCCAGCGGATAAAAAAATATATGCCCTAAGGGATGTAACTGGTACAGTTGAAAGTATTCCTCTAATAGCATCATCCATCATGAGCAAAAAAATAGCCTCTGGAGCAACTGATATAGTTATAGATGTAAAAGTAGGTAAGGGAGCATTGATAAAAAACATAGAAGATGCTAAAAAATTATCTCATATCATGATAAATATAGGTAAATACTATAATAGAAAAGTAATATGCATCCTAACTGACATGAATACACCACTTGGCACACATATAGGAAATAGTTTAGAAGTAGAAGAAGCCATTCAAGTATTAAAAGGCCATGGTGAAAAAAAATTAACTAAACTATGCATAACCCTAGCCACTTATATGGTACATTTAGGATTAGAAATCTCCCTAAATGAAGCTAAAGAAAAAGTAGTAGCATCTTTAGAAAATGGCAATGCTTTAGATAAATTCTATGAATTAATTAAATATCAAGGTGGCGACATTGATAAATTGCCAAAAACTAAATATAAATATGAAGTATATTCCACCATCAATGGTTTCTTAACTAATATAGATGCCTACATGTTAGGCGAATTTTGTAAGATTATCGGAGCAGGAAGAGAAAAACTAAATGACACCATTGATTATTCTGTAGGCATTACCATTAACAAAAAAATAAACGATTACATTAATACCAATGACACATTATGTACAATATATAGTAATAAAATCATTGCATCCTTTGAAAATGTCTTAACCGCCTTTGAAATAACTTCAAAAAAAACCAAAGAAAAAGATATTATTATAGATATTATTAAGTAGGAGGAATTTATGAAATATACATATGAACTAATTGCTATATTCAATGATGGTAATAAAAAAGTAGTAAAAAAAAGTAATAAAAATATAAATGAAATAGATGAGTTTACTTCACAATTTAATAATAAAAGTGAACTAATTAACCATTTAGAAGATCTTTTTGATAAAGTCATCTTCGATGCAAAAATAAAATATACTTATTTAATCGGGGAAACAAAAACAGAAAAAACATTAGATATAGTATATAAAAATGATGTATTCGATACTAAAGAATTAATAGAAAAATATAGTAATTATTTAAGAAAAAGCAGTAATATCAATGAACTTAGAAGATTTATATACATGCTATATTCTAAAGTAAGTGTTAATGTAAAAGAGAGTCTCATTGAAGAAATAAAAAATGACCTAGAGATTGAAGTAACAAAATACCTAAATACTTATCGAAAAAAAAGAGATATATACTTTAAATTAAAAAAAGAAGGTATCAAAGTTAAAAATAAAGTAGTAAAAAATAATTTCAAACATGATACTATGGAAGAACACATAAGCAAGTTTGAAAGTGATAATAATGAGATTGATGATATTTTAGATACATTAGATTTAGATGAAATATTTTCAGTATATGATATAGAAGATTTAAAAAGTGTTAGAAGCAAACTAACAGATAAACCATTAGTCGATGGTCTATACAAAGATAAAGGCAAAAAAAGATGAACAATAATAATAAATATAACACCTATTTAAATAATTTTATTTCTTATTTAACAGATAACAAAAGATATTCCCCTTATACAATTACAAGTTATAAAAAAGATACATATGATTATTTAGAATTTCTAAAAAAAAATAATATAGATATAAAAAACAGTAATTATAAAATAGTAGAAGAATATTCTAAGTATTTATATAAAAAAAAATTATCCAAAAGATCTATTGCCAGAAAGTATAGCTCAATTAGAACATTCTATAATTACTTAGAAAAAAATAATATATTAGAAAATAATATTTTTAACTTATTAGAAAATCCAAAAAAAGAAGAAAAACTACCTCGCTTTATTAATGAATACGAATTAGATAAAATGTTTGAAATACCGGATAATAGCCCCAAAGGACAAAGAGACAGGTTAATACTAGAATTGCTTTATGGAACAGGAGTTAGAGTTAGTGAACTTGTTAACATTAAGATTAATGATATTGATTTTAACAATAATTCTATTAAAGTAAGAGGTAAAGGTAATAAAGATAGATATGTTTTTTATGGAAAATATTGTAAAGAAGCAATAAATAATTACATAAAAAATGGTCGTATTAGTTTATTAAATGGTCAAACATGTGATTATTTACTATTAAATAGATTTGGAAAAAACATTTCAGTTGTTAGTATTAGAAAAATATTAAATGAAATTATAAATAAATGTAGCCTAGATATAAAAATATCACCCCATGTATTAAGACATACATTTGCCACTCATTTACTTAATGAAGGAGCAGATATAATGCATGTAAAAGAATTACTTGGTCATAGTTCCTTATCTACTACTAGTATATATACCCATGTTACTAATGAAAAAATAAAAGAGGTTTACTATAAAACACATCCTAGAGCAAAAGAATAAAAGACAAAAATATAATTAATAATTGCCTTTTGTTCTATTTTTTTTATATAAATAACACTTCTTATCATGTGAATAAATAATTCCCACAGCCTGTAAATATGAATATATAATAGTAGATCCTACGAATTTCATACCTCTTTTTATTAAATCTCTTGAAATAGAGTGAGACAAATTATTTGTTACTTTACCTATTTCATAAAACAATTGATTATTAGTAAATGTAGTTAAATAGTTATAAAAACTACCATATTCTTCTTGAATACTCTTAAATATCTTAGCATTATTAATACTAGCCTTTATCTTTAACTTATTTCTTATAATCTTATTATTTTCCAATAATTCCTTTATTTTCTTATCATCATAGAGGACAATCTTATCTATATCAAAATTATCATAAGCAATTTTAAAAGATTTTCTTTTATTTAAAATACATTCCCAAGACAATCCTGCCTGAAACGATTCTAATATTAATAATTCTAATAAATAATTATCATCAAAATTAGGAACTCCCCATTCCTTATCATGATATTCTACATATATTGGATTATTTAAATTACACCATTTACATCTTATCATATATAGTTCCTTTCTTAGAAATAAAATACATACTCATATCATTTTTTTATGTGTTAAAATAGCAATCTCATTTTTAATTCCACCACCATAACCAGTTAAATATTTATCATCACTACTCATTAACATATTATCAAGCTCTAAAGGAGTATCATATTTCCATATATAAGTCATTATCTATCTCTTCTTCTATTTCTATTTTAGGTAAGTCTTCTATTGTACTCATTCCAAAATAATCTAAGAATAAAATGTTGGTTTAGAAAAGTATAATAAATCTGGATGATTAATAAATACATGATTAATACTTTGATGTTTATCTCTAATTAATGGAGTAATGATATTGTTGATTTCATAAATTTCTTCTTGTGAAATTCTTATACCAATTCTAGATTCAGTTCTAAAATCTTTATATTCGGCATCAGCATCCTTAGCACGATAATAAAATTTTGAAAATCTACAATGAGATTTTTTAGGACAAGCATTACAAACATATGGTGCAGAATCTAATAAGTTGCATTTTTTTTCTTCAAAGTTAGCACAGTTTTTTTTGCAAAGCTTAGAACCCACATTTTTGCACGTATCAATATAAATACAATTAGCAAATGAAGAATTGTATTGAACGGATTCTTTTCGAAATCTATGATTTAATATTTCTTTTGATATAGTAGTTCTATGTTTGTTAATTTTTTTTCCAATTTCTGTGAAATTCCAATTTTCTTTTAATTTATCCTCAATAAATTCTCTTTCTTCAAGAGTTAAATGCTTTTGTTTCATTTTATAATAAACTCCTCTCACGACAAATGAAACAATATTTATTATAAAACTTATTTCTCATAAATCAACAAAAAGAGAATTTAATATTTTATTTAACATATATCATATTTTTATATAAAATTATTACATAATATAGACAAATTGAGGAAGATATGATATAATTACCATAGAGAGGTGAGTACGATGAATGATTTTTTAGATATTTATACTAGATTGAAAATGAAAACAGATTCTGATATTACATTAACATACTATTCTAGTTATGGTCATAAAGAAACTAAAAAATTTAAGTTAATAGATGTTGTTGGTTTTTCTTATGTTTTGGTAGAAAATGAAGAAGGAAAAGTAAGTATACCATTTTTTGGAATGGATGCAATGATTGAATCTATCACAATCAAAAATTCTAATAAACCTATTTATTTTAATCCGTATGTAAATAAAGATATATTTGAAGGATTTTATATAAAAAAAGGATATACAGAAAATATAAAACAAGGTTTATTAGGAAAAACAGATTTAAATTTAGAGAATAGAGAAAAATTTATCCAAAAATATAAGGCAAAGGAGTCTACCTTTGAATATGATGAGTTGTTTTTCTCTGAAAAACAAAAAAGAGAATTTACTGATTTTTTTGAATTGTTGATAAGAGATTTGACTAACTATTGTAAAAATAATGGACTTGATTCAAATTTAAAACTTATAGGTAAAGGTACAACTTCAATTATTTATAGTATTGGAGATAAGATTGTTAAAATAGGAAAACCTAGAAGAAAATCATCTATACCGTATTGTGAATATTTATTGCAACCCGTTATAAACCGCGATTTTGAATTTGATGGTTATCCTATACACATTGAGGTAACTCAAAAAGTTCTTGTATGTGAAAACATAAAAGATAGTTGGTCTGATGAAAAATTTGTTGCAATAAGAGATGAAATTGCAGAAAAACTTCATGCCATTGGTTTAAAATCAACTGATTTGCATCCAGCTAACATTGGCATTTTAACATCAGAAAATAGAATTCATTTTGATTCAATTAATTTTGATGTTGGAAATGAAGTATCTACTTCAATTCAAAATAATAATAATTTAAGAATCAAAGGTGCAGGCGAGTTTGTAATAATTGATCTTGATTGCTTAGAAATTGAAGATATTGCTAAATATTCTGATTATTTAAGGAACATTGGTTTTTCTTTAGAAAATAGTGATACTACAAAAAAAAGATAATATTTTAATACACACGCTAATTGATTATGTCAATTTGCAAGTGTGTTTCTAAATTATCAAAAATTTAGTATAAGCAAAGAATACGACTAATCAAAGGAGTCTGTAAATAATTTTGTGTAAAGATGAATCCTTTCTGTGGTAATATAGAAATATATAACCAAGGAAGGATTTTTTGTATGAAAGAAAATAAAAATAATGAAGTTGTTAAATATTTATTAGAAAATTATGATATTAAAAATGCAAATGATATTGCTTATGCATTAAAAGATATGTTTAAAGATACTATTCAAACTATGATGAATGCTGAATTTGATTCATCTATGGGATATGAAAAAAGTGATAACAAAATAGAAAAATCAAACTATAGAAATGGCTATTCTTCTAAAAAGGTAAAAAGTCAATTTGGCGAATTTGATTTAACTATCCCTAGGGATAGAAATGCCGAATTTGAACCACAAATTGTTCCTAAAAATAAAAGGGATATTTCCGGAATTGAAGAGAAAGTTATAAATCTCTATGGTAAAGGTTTATCTACTAGAGAAATAAGCGACTCTATCGAAGATATTTATGGAGTTCAATTGTCTGCTACAATGATTAGCAATATTACTGATGCTGTTTTAGAAGAAATAGAAGAATGGCAAAAGAGACCGTTAAAAGAAGTTTATCCAATTGTATTTATTGATGCAGTACATTTTAATGTTAAACAAGAAAATGTTATAGTTAAAAAAGCAGCTTATGTCATTCTTGGAGTTACTACTGAAGGATTTAAGGAAGTACTAGGAATATGGATTGGAGAAAATGAATCAGCTAAATATTGGTTAGGAACCTTAAATGAATTAAAGAATCGTGGAGTCAAAGACATATTAATTATATGCTCTGATGGATTAAAAGGCATAAATGAAGCAATTAAAGCTGTTTATCCAAATGCTATGCAACAAAGATGTATTGTTCATTTGATCAGAAACTCAGTTAAATTTGTTTCTTATAAACATTTAAAAGAATTTTGTAATGATTTAAGAACTATATATAAATCAAATACAGAAAAGGAGGCAAGAGAAAATTTAGAAAAAGTAAAAGCAAAATGGAAAGATATTTACCCAACCAGTTTAAAAGTTTGGGAAGATAATTGGGAAGCAATTTGTACTTTATTCAATTATTCTAAAGAATTGAGAAGAATAATGCATACAACTAATGCTATTGAAAGTTTAAATCGTTCTTATCGTAAATATACTAAGACTAAAGGTGTATTTACTAGTGATAATTCTTTAATGAAATGCTTATTTTTAGCTACTAAAAATGTAGAAAAAAAGTGGACTACTAGATACCCTAATTGGGATATGATTTATAATGAACTTAATATTTTATATCCTGAACGATTAAATTGATCTTTGAAAATTATTCAATTTATGTTATTATTATAGTAACAAAAAGAGACTGATATAATCAATCTCAAATATCTTTATTACCATGGATTGGTAACTTTACACAAAGTTTTTTACACTCCCACAGGTTACAATCCTCTAATTAGAAACTATTTATAAACTGTCCAACTTTTGGGGTTCATATCAATTTTTGCTAATTTTTTTTAATAAATTCTATTTACATCTTGGTCTTTCTTTTTCACTAATGAAAGGCACATTAGCTCTTTTTTCTTTTATTTGTTTAGCTACTGAATGTGGTGTATAAGGTAAAATAAGTAATTTACCACTTTCTGTTTGCATTGCTGTTTTTCCTGTTTTTTCATCATAATAATATTCTACATAAGGATTTTCTGCTAGTTTTTTATATTTTTCAAGCAATTTTCTAACATAATCACTATTAAATCCTAATTGTTTGCTTTTTTCAAGATTAATAATACCAGATATAAGTAGATAAGCTAAATTTGATTCAAAAGTATCTATTTTATTAAGGCAACTCATCATTTTTTTATGTTCTTGTTCCACTTTTTTTGATAAATTATAAGTTTTAGTATCATGCCCTAAAAATGAAGTAATAGATAATAGAGATAATTTTTGATTATATTTTTCTTTCGCTTTTTTGTAATCATTTTGTAATTCTAATAATCGTTGATTATTAAATTCATCTATATCTTTATTATGAAAATACGCTGTTGCTAAAATTGAATCTTCCATAAGATTCAAAAAAAGACTTTGATTTTTCACTTTTATATGCATAGTTATTCCTCCTTTAATTGCTCTATATTCTAGCATATTTTTGCAAAATTGTCAAATTTGAGTGGTGCCTATTCTTATATTTCCATTTCAAAATCGTCTTTTTCTCTCTCATAATCGTGATTTTTACTAAATTCATAAGTATCTTTTAAGTCTCCAAAGGTATCTTCTTCAATAATTTTCTTTGAATATAAATCTTCTGCAACATCCATATATTTTTCTCGTTCTTTTTCTTTTCCAAATAGTTTATCTTTGATGAATGATATTATTTTTAAGAATTTGTCTTTCCAAAATGATAGTGATTGTCTTAAAGAAAGGTTTTCTTCTTTTAAATCTTTGATTTGTTTACCTTTAACTTTATTATTTCGAGTTAATGTATCAACTCTTAATTGTAGTGCCTCATTATTTTCAGTAAGAGTTTTGATTTGTTTATGATTTTCTTGTATCCCTTTATCTACATTATTAAGAGTCATTGAAAGTGTTTGAATATTTTTATATTCATCATTTGTTTTATCTACTTGATTGATATACTTTTCAATTTTATCTTTATCTTCTTGTTTCAAAATATAATTATCTTTCTTAATTAGTGTTGGTTTTAAATCATTTATAATTTCTTTAACTTCTTTTGACTTATTATCTAGTTCAAGAGATTTTTTATTTGCTTTCTCTAAATTTTATTGATTCTTTTCTAGTTGTTCTTTCATTTCCATATAATTATCCATTTCAGTTATATGATAATCTCTATTTCTACCTTTTTGTTTTTTCTTTAAAGAGTTAGTAAGATTATATTCTTTATTAAATGATTCAATACATAAAATTCTCATTTTATCTTGTAATTTGCGAAGTGATTCTTTTGTAAAAATATCACTTTTACCAACTTGTTTACTCATACCATTTTTACCACCAACTTTAATTGGTACACCTACGATATGAAGGTGTGGGCTTGTTTCATCATAATGAATAATTGCACTTGACTTTTTAATTAATAAGTATTTAAGGACTAAATGCCCTTAATTTTGGCTTTTTATGTAGTTTTCTAATTCATTTATCTTAATTTTTCTACTTAAATTATTGATATAGATTTCATTAGAGTAGTTAAAAGCAAGAAATACATTATTTTTGATTATTATTTTATGGGGCTCAATATAAGATAAATTAGTCTTATCTACTTTTCTAATACTACCATTTATAATCTCAGGGGTAGTATTACAAAACTCACAAATAAATTCTAATCTCTTTCGCAAGTGTTCTTCCATTCTAACTTCTTGCTTGATAACATTTACCATTTTAATCAATCCTTTCTTTGAAAGACTTTTTTCTAAACAAGAAAAAAATCAATCCTAATTTAGAATTGATTGTCTATTTATTCTCGATACTTATAAAAGTTCGAGCAGATTTCCCTATGGTGCAAGGAAGGGGACTTGAACCCCCACAGGAATAACCTATACGCCCCTCAAACGTATGCGTCTACCGATTCCGCCATCCTTGCATAAGGAATTTAAGACTTAAACGCCTTAAACATTTTTTTCCATAAATGAGTACCAGAATAATTTAATATTCCAACCTTATATATTCTTAAACCATATTTAACCAAAACAAATATTAATCCTACCGTTAATAATATTGAAATAATAGCATCTACAATAGTAATCTGTCCTAGCACCAATAAGGATGGTGCAAGTAAAGCCGAAAAGAATGGTATAAAAGATAACACCTTAATAAATATACTTCCCTTAAACATTGCCGCGGCCACACTAAGATAATATGAAATAAAGGAAATAACCATAATTGGTGTCTGTACCTGTTGGTAATCTTCCATATTCGTGGTCATTGAAGCAAGAATACCCGCTACTAATGAATAAGCAATAAATGTAACTACCATCAATATTAAAGTAATAGGTATAATTATTTGCATTTTATCTAAAACCCCAGTTAATTCCAATGATGATGTTATCTTATTTACATAACTACCTACTCCACCTGATAATATATTACCTTCATTAACTAACACACCAGTAGATATATATCTAATAAATATACCAATTAATAAATATACTATCAAAAGTAAACCCTGTAATAAAACAAAAACATTACCTGATATAATCTTAGATAGAAAATGAACCTTAGGCGAAACATTAGAAATAATTATCTCCATTCCCCTAGTAGTCTTCTCCTCATTAATCTCAGCCCCTATCATTTGAACTAAAAACATCGTCAAGGTAAAGAATGGTAATATTACTATAGGAAATATCGTACTCATAACAAGCTCCATCATCTCATCAACACTCTCTTCATCATCTAACTTAGTTCTCTTTACATCTACATAAGAAGAAATATGGTCAAGAATCTCATTAGATACTCCATAATAAGATAAAGCCTTATCTTTCTTTATACTATTTAAAATAGTAGTAATAACCTGATATGTCGTATTATCAATATTACTCTTAGTAATCATTTCCACATTAATAAAATTAGTACTATCTTCATTAATAACTAAAAGTATCTTATCTTTTTTCTTAATATCCTCATATAAACTTTCTTTATCTTTATCATACTTAGTTATCTTAGCATCCTTCAAGGCATCCAAATACTCTCTAGTACTATCAAAAGTCTTAACAAAATCATTGTAACAAGAAGCATTATCAATAACTACTATCTCTGTCTTTTTATCAAAATCTCCACCAAAAAACTTAATAATAGAATCTATATTAATAATTCCCGCAATAATAACTAAAAGAATAATATTAGCAATTAAAAACCATTTAGTTTTAATCTTCTTATCTAAACTAAGCTTAGTTAAATATTTTAACTTATTTGTCATATGCATTACCTACCTTCTCAATAAAGATTTCATTCAAACTAGGTTCTTCAACACTAAATCTAATAATATTATCACATTTCTTAACATAATTAAATAACCTAGAAACATGCTTCTCATCACTTATCGTAACTATATAATTATCATTTTCTTTTCTTACCTTAACTACGCCTTCTATCTTCTCTAAATCTTCCTTAACAACATCTCCTATTATATATACATCTTTCTTCTTATATTCCTTCTTAATATCTTTTAAATACCCATTTAAAACAGTTTTACCTTTTACTAAAACCACTAATTTTTCACAAAAAAGCTCAACATGTTCCATTCTATGTGAAGAAAATATAATACTTGTCCCCTTTTCCTTTAACTCAAGAATCTCCTTCTTAAATAATTCAACATTAATAGGATCTAATCCCGAAAATGGTTCATCTAAAATAAGTAACTTTGGTTCATGAATAATCGAAGTAATAAACTGTATCTTTTGTTGATTACCTTTAGATAATTCCTTTATTTTCTTATATTTATATTCACTAATACCAAACTTATCTAAATAATAATCTAACCTCTTAACAATATCTTCTTCCTTCATATTTTTTAAAATAGCATAAAACTTAACTTGTTCAACAACAGTCATCTTGGTAAGTAAACTTCTTTCCTCTGTTAAAAAACCTATCTTATCAGTCATAGAATAATCTATTTTCTTACCATCCAATGTAATACTACCAGTATAATCATCAATAAGACCCATAATCATTCTAAAAGTTGTCGTTTTCCCTGCACCATTTAATCCTAATAAACCAAAAATACATCCATCTTCTACCTCAAAAGATAAATTATCTACTGCTTTTAAATCACCATAATATTTAGTTACATTCTCCACCTTCAACATAGTCTCAACTCCTAAATTAATTATACAAAATAATTAGAAAAAAGTAAATAAAATGGGTAAAAGTAATGGCAAAAAAATAATTGTTTAATAAACTATATTAGATAACAAAGGAGGTAATTTTATGTATTACTATGGTGGATACAGTGGTGGAACCGGATGTGGATGTAACACATGTGGTGGTGCCCCAGCTTATGGATATGGTTATCCTAACTATGGATATGGATATGGCCAAGGTGCCGCTATAATACTTGTATTATTCATTTTACTTGTCATAATTATCGGTGCTAGAATCGCTGCATAAGACAAATAAATTAAATAATCACCATTTAAAGGGAAAAACGTTTCCCTTTTTTCATTATTTATGCTATTATATTATCAGTTATTTAATTTTAGGCGGTGTTTTATGGGAATAAGAGAAAAGTCAGTAAAGATTTATGACTGTTACGAAAAAGACTGGATGGGATTTAAAATCACTAAGAAAAACCCCTATTCATTTCACCACATTGTAAAATCATGCGACGGAGGCAAAACAATAATCAATAATTTTGCTATTTTAACTAAGACCTCACACAGATATTTAAATCTATTAGAACAAGTATGCCCTGATATCTACAATGAACTAAATGATGTCTTTTTAGAACTTATATCTAGCAAAACTCCCCCTACTGAAAAGTATTATGAAAAAATAGAAAAAGTATTAAAAAAAGTACCTGATTTTAAATTTTAAGTAATTTTAACTTTATTTTTAGTAACTTATGTGCTAAAATACTAGAGAAAAAGAGGTGGTATTATGCTAAAAAAAGGTATGATATTAGATGAAAGTGATAAAAGAGTAAGACAAAAGAATATTGATGTAATATTTCCATTATCTAAAGATGATCGAAAAATGATAAAAGAAATGCTTAAACACTTAAAGGAAAGCCAAATTGAAGATATTGCCCAAAAATATGACTTAAGACCAGGCATGGGACTTGCCGCTCCTCAAGTAGGTATTAACAAAAGATTTTTTGTTATTTGCCACGAAGAAGAACCTAATAAATTTAAAGATTATATAATGATTAATCCCACTTTAGTTAGTCATTCCATGGAACTAGTTTATGCTGGAAGTGGCGAAGGATGCTTAAGCGTTAATCGTGATATCGAAGGTATCGTTCCAAGATATGCTAGAGTTACCATGGAAGGCTATGACTTAGATGGTAATAAAATTAGAATTAGAGCAAGAGAAGAACTATCAATTGCTTTCCAACATGAATATGACCACTTAGATGGAATATTATTTTATGACAAAATCAACAAAAAAGATCCTTTCTATAATGCTGAAAATATGCGTGAATTATAAAAAATATTAGTGCGAAACTAATATTTTTTTACTTTGTATACTCAAATTCATAATCAAGAATTCTAACAATATCCCCTTCTTGGACTCCTAAACGTTCTAACTCATCATCAATGCCCATATGCCTCAACTTCTTAGCAAATTGAACATAAGCTTCTTCACCATTAAAGTTAGTCATTTTAAGTAATCTCTCTACTTTATCTCCCTTAATTACCCATACATCCTTTACCTTTGTAATAGTAAATGGCAATTCCTTCTTAAACTTATATAAAACATGAGTTTCATAATTATTATCCTCAAATAATTCTTGTTCCTCTATTTCACTAGTCATCTCTCCTAAATAATTAATTACTTCCTCTAACCCTTTATTAGAAATAGCTTCGATTTCAAATATCTTAATATCACCAATTTCTTCTATTAATTTATCTAAATTTTCCTTAGCATTAGGTAAATCCATCTTATTAGCAATAATAATTCTAGGCTTTTCTAATAACTTAGGATTAAACTCTTGTAATTCTTTATTTATAACTAAATAATCCTCATACGGATCTCTACCTTCACTACCAGAAATATCTATTACATGTGCTATTATCTTAGTACGCTCAATATGTTTTAAAAATTTATGTCCTAATCCCAAACCATTCGAAGCCCCTTCAATTAAACCAGGCAAATCCGCAACAACAAAAGTTTTTTCATTCTTTGTCTTAACAACTCCTAAATTAGGTGATAAAGTAGTGAAATGATAACTTGCTATTTTAGGATTAGCCGCACTTATTTGAGATAAAATAGTAGACTTTCCAACACTAGGTAATCCTACTAATCCCACATCCGCTATCATTCTTAAAGTAGCATTAATACTTCTTACTTCCCCTGGTTCTCCTCGTTCACAAAATGATGGGCAAGGATTACTCTTAGTAGAAAGACTAACATTACCTCTTCCGCCTCTACCACCATAAGCAACAATTACTTCTTCCCCATTTTTCTTTAAATCTGCTAAGACTAATCCCGTATTATTATCCTTAATAGTAGTTCCAATTGGTACTTTAACAATAATATCATCCGCAGATTTTCCATTTTTATTTTTACCTTCACCATTTAAACCATTTAACCCTTTAATATGCTTTTGATACTTTAAATCAATTAAAGTCTTTAATCCAGAATCAGCTCTAAATATAACATCGCCACCCTTACCACCTGAGCCTCCATAAGGACCACCCATTGGTACAAACTTTTCACGGCGAAATGCCATACAGCCATCTCCACCGTCACCAGCATTAACTAAGATATTTACCTCATCAACAAACATAGTATCTCCCTCATTTCCTTACCATTATACAATAATTTTTAAGAAAAAAAAAGAGAAAAATTAAAAGAAGCTATTTAGCTTCTACAATTAACTTAATTGCCGTACGTTCATCCCCA
>ERZ779673.306-NODE-306-length-23272-cov-4.577293_pt1 | contig 23272 bp, 25 predicted proteins | sample MGYA00511956_ERZ779673 | MGnify/ENA primary metagenome ERZ779673 (study PRJEB29588, sample SAMEA2152065) | human gut metagenome | biome: human gut; feature: human-associated habitat; material: faeces | place: Denmark | collected 2008/2010 ... | reverse complement strand
CTGCCGCCGTTAGAGGTGAACTGCTGGGATGCTGGGGAATCTGGCGCGTTTTGAAAAAGCGTGGCAAAGCCGTGTTCTGTGGAGGAATAAGTGCCAGGCCTTCCGTTGAGGGATAGTTGCAGGCAAGGGATTGCGTGATGCCCTTGATGGCGGAAGCGGCGGGAGGCAAGACAGATGTTTTTCTCCGGCGATGAATAATTTCTGGAATGTTCTTTATTTGACGGCGGTTTCCCTCTGCGGCGGCAACATGCGGATTTTCAAATCCGTTATTGAAGCCCAAGCCTCTGTGAGGCAAGTATGCTGGTCATCTTTCCGTTAGATGATTCCGTCATTACTATTGTTATATATTCCTCTGATAATGAAGAAGACACTCATTACGCTCATTGCTCTGGCGGGAATGGCTCATGCCGATTTTGTATGGAACGGCGGTGAGAGCATTACCCAGGAGCTTTGGCAGACAGAATCCAGCTGGTCCATCACCGGTTCAGATTCCTGGCCGTCGGCAGGAACCGGTCCCGGCACGCCCAATTCCAACGCATGGTCTCTTATTTCCGTTTCCGGTGCGAGCGGCAGCATTTCCCAGCTGGAAGGCTGGACATTGAAGCTTGCCCTGCAAAACGGTGCGGATTTGACTGTAGGGAACGTAAAAAAATTCCAGGGCGGCTGTTCTATTGATATTGATCAATCATCTACGCTGACCTTCAACAGTTATAACGGCGGCAACGACGGTGCGCGCACGACGTTGAACAACTACGGCACCTTTAACCTGGCTTATACCAAGAGCCAGGGCGGGGAAGGATTTTTCGTCAATTTGGGAGCCACGGGCATCATGAACCTTACTTCCTCCAACGGTAGTTCATACAATGCCAAGATAGCAAGTCTGACCGCTACGCTGACTCTTGACGGAGGCACCGCCAGCGGAGTAACTGCCAGCGGTCATCAAATCCTGACCAGGAACCTGGTTACCCTGGGAAGCAATATGTCTTTTGACGGCACGGACACTTCCCTGGAAATGCTCAGCGGCATTGCAGGCATTGATTCCCTCACCGCTGTGGACGATTTGACTAATGCCGAAGTTGGTTCTTATATGGTTACCAAGGATGGAAACGGATACAGCGTTTCCTATGTGGTTCCGGAACCCGCAGCGGCTTCCCTGAGCCTGCTGGGCCTGGCTGGTCTGGCGATGCGCCGCCGCCGCAAGTAACGGCAAACTTGGATTCCTGTTTCCATTCAGCTCCCTTCCGCGGTTAACGGAAGGGAGTTTTTTATTATTTCCCGGAAAGGCGGCGTATTTCCGGAAGATATCCGGGCGGAACGGGAGAGAGAAGCCGGGAGAGTGCGCATGCATGGGCCTATTCTTCCCCGGAGGATGCCGTAACCGGATTAGCCCCGGCTATTGTTCTGCAACGCTGCAAGAAAGGAAAAAGGCCTGTTATTGCCGGGAGTAACCACTTTCTTTCAAAAAAAAAGTGGTAGGCCCGGTAGGAATTAATATGTTTATTTACAATAATATATTATAAAATGTGTTCATTATTGTGATAATGTTGAGCACACGGAAGGATGAAAAATAGTCTGAAATAGGCCGAAAAAGGGAGTCTCCTTGAGCGTAGAGGCTCGAACTGGGTCATGGGTCATCTGTGTTTTTGCATGCATGGAGTTGAAAAATTTCATGCAACTATTCCAACAATGCAACGGGAAAAGTATAGGTTCAGGTGAAAGCCTGCGTGTCTTCCGTAGAGGAAACGCAACGGGGCCGCATTTGTATGTTACGGATTGCAAAAGCTCTTTATGTCTGGGGAGCGGTGGACATTGATGAACGCATACCCCGTTTGAAAGAAGCTTTGGATAAGGCTGTTGAAGATATCATTGAAAATCAGGGAAAGGAAATCACTCAAGGGAACGTGGGGGACAGTTCATTCCAGTTCGCGCCAGGTTCCATGACTATTGATTTATGGGTGGAAGCTTTGGGGATGGCTATTCGTTCTCTTGAGCATGGCCGGTTTGAAGGAGGGAATAACGTTGCAAGGATAGTGTTTCGATGAAAGCAGGAAATGTCCAGATTTTGGATCAGTTCGGCCGGCCGTTTTCAAGCCGCCCCATTTACAAGAGCGGCAGTTATGATGACGGGCTGCAGCGGCTTCCGAATTATCTCAAAGAACCGGAACAGCTTTCCGGGAGTCTTACCCGGAAGAACCTCATTTCCGCGTCCCGTCTGTTGTACAAGAACAACGGCGTTGTAAAAGGCGCCGTGAACATGAAGGCTGAATACTCTATCGGGAAAGCGTTTCTGTTCAAATCTCTGTGCAAGAATCCGGAAGTTGCGGCGAAGTATGACGAGTACATCAAGGCGTTTTACAAAGTTGCATGCGTGAACGGAAAGAATTTTCACTCGCTCCTGTATCTGATCTCCACCGCCATCGACATTGATGGGGATTGCTTTGTAATGTTGACGGAAAGCAAGACGGGGTTTCCTCAACTGCAATTTATCCGGGCAAACCGTGTTTGCTCTCCTAAAAATGGCCTTATTGACTCCGGAAAATATAAGGGATTGAACGTGCTGCACGGCGTTATAACCAATCGCATGGGACGTGAAATCGCTTATTGGCTGGACGGCGACGAACCAGGGGGAGGTGAAATCATCCCGGCATCCTCAATACTTCATATCGTGGATGACGACTTTCTTTCCACCTGCCGGGGCGAGCCTCTCTTCTCTCATGGTCTCAAGGAATTCCGATACATTGATGATATCGATACAGCCGAACTTGGGGCCATGAAGATTGCGTCACAAATTGCCCTGGTAAAAAAGAACGAAACGGGAGAAGTTGACATAACGCAGGCTTATGCCAAACCGTCCAATAATGGGGAGGTGCTCATCCGGAATACTGGTGATAAGCAAATTGTATTTTTGAAGTCTGAAGATTCCCTTGACTCCCTGAAGATTGAGCGCCCCTCTCCGAACTACATGAGTTTTTCAGAACGGCTTCTGAAGGGCGTTTTATCCGGGGTGGGCGTGCCCTATGATATCGTGGTCAATCCGGACTCAAGCGGTGTTGGGAACAGAATGTCTCTGTCCAAATTTGACAATACCACGCGAGATCGGGCCACGCTGCTTGAAGATGCTGCCAGACTGCTTGTACAGTATATCTTGGCCGTAGGTATCCAGCGGGAGGACATCCCGCACGCGGAAGGCTGGTGGAACATGATGTTCAGCCGCGCCAAGCGTCCAAGCGTAGACATGGGCCGCGACTCCAACAGCCAGTTGAAAGAGTACAACGCCGGTATTAAAAACCTCACAGAAATCTGTGAGGAAAACGGAACGCAGGTTGAGGACCATTTGAGAATACGTGCCAGGGAAGCCGCCATTGCGGAGAAGTTGCGCCGTGAAGCTGAAGCAGAATTTGGAGTAGAAATCTCTCCGGATTATATCAGGAAGTTTTAATGTGATGAAACCGTTATATTGTGAAGAAACTGCATGGCTGGTGAAGATTCGCCAGCGGAAGAGCCTGGAACCGAAAGCCGCAGGGAATCCGGATTTTGACTTCTCATTTTTCATCCAGACACGCCAAAAAGCGCGGGTAATTGGGTCATCCTTGGTGATTGACGTGATTGGGCCTCTATACGGTGACGGCGTGCCGTTGAATGAAGTCTTGGGCGGCACGAATTATCAGTCCATCGTGAAGGAAATAAAGGGTGCTGCCGGGAACATTGATGAAGTTGTTTTCATTTTTGACTCTCCGGGAGGTGACGTGCAAGGCTGTCATGAAACAGCAGAATTGATTAAATCTCTGCCAGTGGAAACAGTGGCTTATGTCAAAGGCATGTGCTGCTCTGCCGCCTATTATTTAGCTTCCGCTTGTGATCAAGTGGTCGTGACGGAAACGGCGCTGGTTGGCAGTATCGGGACGGTCATCAGCCTGTGGAATGCCAAGAGTGAGGAAATATTGACCATCACGAATGATGATGCTGTTTTCAAGCATCCGGAAACCCCGATGAATACGGAGGCAATCGCCTATTACAGGGATTTGTGCAACAAGATCGCCGGGCGGTTTCAGGAATTTGTGGCTTCAGGACGTCCCGGTTTATCTGCGGATGCGTTTTCCGGCAAGGTTTTTGTGGCGGAAGATGCTGTTTCCCTGGGCCTGATTGATGATGTAATACCCTGGGTCGATTTTCCTGGAGTGGTATGAAAACGCAACGGTTTTGTCATAAGTATGGCACTATTCAAGTCTGATCAAAATATCGTTGATGCGCTCAAACAAGAGCTTGCCCCTTTTGGGGCAGAAATGAAGAGTGGGATTAAAGAAATCCAATCCTCTATTAAAGATCTTTGTGAGCGTGTCGAAGCCCTGGAAAAGGAGAATGTCAAGCTCCACGCATCCGTTACCCTCAAGAAAAACCAGCTTGAGGAAGAAGCCGATACGAAGGCGAGCCAGAAGGCCGCTGAAATGGTGGCTGGTATGGGACATAAAGCCGTAGTGGATAAGCCGGAAGACGGCGAAGAAAACTCCTCTATCCTGGAGCAGTACTCAGCTCTTTCCGGAGAGGAACAGAGGAAGTTTTATTCTGCTCATAAGGATGAGTTGGTAAAACTTTGCAAGTAATCAATAACAATATTAACGATTAAAACCATTTTTTAGAATTATGGCTCTTTCAGATGCTCACAAGATAGTTATTCACAGTGAAGTCATTTCTTCTTTGCGTAAAGCTCTGGCTCCGCTGGAATACTTTAAGAAGGATTTCCGAATGGAGTATGCTTCTGAGATTAAATTCAAGAATGTAAAAGCCGCCGGAAATATTACTGAAAACCCTTCTGATTACCAGACGGATAAAGAAAATGAAGGGGATTTAATCCCCCTGTCACTTACTGAACTCCATCAACCCTGGCGCATTACGCCCGCCGAAAAGCGGAATGGGTGGAAATTGGCAGATTTGGCAAAAACGAACGCTACGGCGTTTGCCAATAACTTGAACAAGCGCATACTTTCCCTTGTTACAGCGGATGGAGCCAAGGTTATCGGTACGGCTGACGCTTTCACAAAGCGTAAGTGCATCAACCTCAGCGGAGACGTAGAATCCGACGAACCTCGCCTTTTGCTGGCGCCTGATTATTATCGAGCTATTCTTCCGGAAAATACGACGGAATTCCGGCTTGATGGAGGCGCTTACGGATTTGATTCCATCCATAAGGTCAAGACCTCCGTCTTTGCTGATAACGTAGTCGGTATTTCCTATGATGGAGGTGCGGTTGCTGTTGGTTCCGCCCTTCCGGAGATCGACGAGGCTTTCAAGGATGATATCCATTCCGAGGTCATTCAGGTGGAAGGTCTTGCTGGTCTTTCTATCCTGTTTTGCACTTGGCTTGATTTGAAAACTCGCGCGGAATGGGCTTCTCTGGGCCTGATGTTCGGGGCAAAGATTCTCGAGGCTGACAAGGTGAAAGGATACGTTGCCGCTGCTGTTGCGTCAGATGAAGGCTGATTTTCTTTGTATTCATGCTGGTGTTTACCGTCCCGGATTTGTCCGGGGCGGTTTTTTGTGCAACGCACCGCCATTTGTATGAGATTCACAGAGGCTGCCAACGTTGCTCACCGGAGTATTAACCGGGTATTGCCTCAGACAAAAATTGTCTACAATGGCCAGACGTACCGGGGGTACATGAATTCCCGGGACATAACCATTGAACGCCAGGAAGGAGGGTATTGCAACCAGCGTGACCGCATTATTCACATCCAGACAGGGGACGCTTTTCAGATTGGGGGGCGTGTGGGGTGCGAAGGGATGAAATTCAAGATTACCGCCGTCACAAGTAATTGTGTTTACAAGGTATTAACTTTATCAGCCGATTTATATGAGTAGCATGGAAGTCCGGATAGATGTGAAAGGAATGGATAGCGCCTTGAAAAAGGCGAAAACGAATATTGAGCGTTTCGGAAATTTATATACTACGTTGCTTGCCTACAATACCGCTAGCGGGATGTGCTTTAACGCCACTCTTCCGCTGGGAAAAAATCGCAAATCAAAGGTTTCCGGAAGAAAATCCGGGGAAGGGTCTGTCAGCCGGGACGTTTCCCGCGCCGGGCGCGGTGTTGGATCGTTTATCAACCAACTAAAGGAAAGAGACATAAAAAGGGCAAGACAGGTTGCCGGCATGCTTTCTTTAAAGGCAGATCCTCAAAAGGCTGCCGAAGTGGCGACGGATCTTTTTGGGCAGGTTGTGCGCTTTTATCAGAGTTACAGCCCGGAATTTCATACTTCTGCCCGGAAGAATGGTCGTGTGGCCACCTTTGCTGGGAATGTCGTGCTCAATAGAAAGAGTACGGAGAGCTATAAGAATAAGGTATTCAAACATATCGGGAAGGCAAAATCAGGGTGGCTGATTAATACTTCTTATGGATGGGCTGCTCGTGCGCCTCAATGGATTGCGCGGCATGGGAAAAACGGGACAATCAAGAAGTTGCCTGATGGAAGTGTCGAAATAGAAAATAATCTGTCTTATGCCTCGGAGGCTATGCTTAAGGCGCTTGTACCGTTTGTCCAAACCAAGGCATTGCAGGCCACGAACTTGAAATTGCACCATGAGTGGCAAAGGAGAAACAGGGTATGATTATGGATCGTGTCATCAGTCATTTGAGAAATTCCGGGTTTACTGTCTACAAAGCCGGTAATAACAGCGACATAGAACGGAAGCCCTGCGTCGTCATAGGCATGGCCGGGTATACTCAGCCTTGGGCGCCTTTGCCCGCCAGGGAATATACGCTTTCCATGATTCTGATCAATAACCGGTCTGATTCGGAAATGGAACGATTCCTTGTGGAGACGTTATTCCGGCTGGATTGTGGTGAACAGTGTGATTTTTTCAATATTACGGATTATTCCGCTGCCCTGGATGATGATGACTGGGTAACTACTTGGACATTGCGTTATATTGAAAGATAGTTTTGTACTATTTTGATAATCAATGGTTGTGTTTCTTGTACTCCTTTCATATTCTTTATTTTTTACTTGCTTTCAAAAGATATTTTTGCATTCCGGCAGTTTTCCGCTTTCCTTGATTGAGATTTCAATGAGGGGCCATATCCTTTTTCCAGCGTGGAAAAAACGTCATAGGCTTCCTCCTTCGGAGTCATTCGAGATAATTTTTTAAATGAATGTTTATCTGGATCCTTTTTTCTTCCAAATTATGATAAAACAACATTAGTTTCCATTGCGGCGAGATAAGATCCCTGTTACGTCAGGAGCATGAGTATCTCGTCTGTTAGTCTTCGATGAATCCCTTGAGTTCCGCTGTTGCGTATGCGACAAGGGTTGAGGAAAAGGGATTCGATTCGAGTGAAGCCATTAGTTCCCGCGCCAACTTTCGAAGTGTATGAAATTCATCTGAAACAGAATGATGAAACAATTCTGCAAAGCATTCAATTTCTTCTTTGTGCTCGAGCAGCGCGCAATATCGGTCAACTTGGAGTTTTTTAAAATTAAGGTTCAGCGCTTCGATTGTTTTTTCAGCTTTTTCTAAACGTTGCGAGTCCAATGCCGTCATTGGTTGAACGCTCACATAGCGTTCACCTTCGATTACGAAGGTAAAAAATGTGCGCGGATCTTCATGATGCGGATCAATAATGTCGGAAGCGGGAATACTTTGCCGGTCTTTGTAGATGCCGCAGGTGTTATTGCAAGTGCAGGACAGTATCATATTTCCCCAGTCAAAGGTAGAAGAAGGTTGCTGGGCCGGGCCTTTATGGCGGGGAAAAAAGTGGTCAATGTGGGAACTACCTCTGGAAAGTTCTCCTTCGTCATTGGTTAATCGGCATTCACAGTAGCCACAGAAATTCTGTTGTTCCTTTGCTTTTGCCTGTCTCAGCTGATGACCTTCAGAGCTACAACTGTAAGTACTCCAGTCAAAATTTTGTTTACGAGCATGGCTCAAGCTGTGCGGAGCTAAAACCGGTTGAAGGGGGATACGCTTCATTCTGATGCTTTGCCTTTAAATTTGGCGAGAAGCGCCTTTTTACGGGAAAGGCCTTCGAGACGGGCGTTAATCTCACGCATCAATGGATGATTTTCTCCATAATGAGAAAGCACTTCATTCCTTTTTTCCACGAAGGGAGTGGAATCAATGTCCCCTGACTGGATTGCTGACAGGCAATATAGGTAAGCCTTGAACGCGGGATGATTTCTGATCATATCAGGTACGCTCATGACAGTTGCCGCAATATCTTCCGGGTAATTGGCTGCAGTCTGATGTTCCGGGTGTTCTTCCTGAAGTACACCATTTACTGAGTTGAGAATATAGACGCTGGCCTTATCTACGGTAGAAACCACTTCAGGGGAATGAGTTGAGACAATGAGCTGCACGTTGGGAAAAGTCCGGCGCAAGTCGTCTATGACGCGATATTGCCATTTGGGGTGCAAGTGTGCATCTATTTCGTCAATGATAAGCACTCCCTCTCCCAGCAGGGGATCTTCCTCTGTATATTGGTTTGCTATGGCAAGACGTCGGGCAAAATCCGATACCAGAGCTATCATTCCTCTGTATCCATCGGAAAGCTGGTCGAACTCCCGCTCCAAGGACTCTCCCGATGTAGAGGTTTCCGTTATGACGAAACGTTTGGGGTTGGATTCAAAACGCGGATCGAAACAATGGCGTTCTGCATGGAAAAATACTTGTTCGATGGCTCTGCGTACAGCATCCAGTTCTTTGCTGACATATCCCTTGGTCTTACGTTGTTCACGTAGTTCTGAGGCTTCTTCCTCACTAAACCATTCCAAGAAGGCGTCAAAATCCAAACTGGGATGCAATGAGTTGATGTAGGCGGCAAAAGGGTTGGTGTAATTTATCTTTCTGCGCTTGAATCGTTTGCGGTCTCCCTGTTCCGCCCCGCGGTGGGGGCCGTAGTGCGCAAACGCAGGAATACCCTGACCGCATTCTACACACAAATTATAGGCATTCGCTATATCCCTTTTCGTTGAGGGAATAGACACATCCTCACCGGTACTTATTTTCTGACCGATGGACAAAGCAAGCCATTCTAAGTGTTTTTCTTTTCCGTCCATCCTTGTGTGGGACATAACGCCAACAATGCCACTCACATCTGCACGCACAATCCTCTGTTTACCTCTGAGGGGGGCAGACCATGTGAGAAAATTGTGAAGGGCGTAGGGAATGGCTTTTATTCTAGGCTGGTAATTACAATATGGGAAAATTCCGGAAATAAGCATGGAGAGAGCATCCAAAATAGCTGTTTTCCCGCTGCCGTTGTCTCCAAGGAATACGCAAAGTTCTGGATGCAATTCCAACTCCGCTTTTTTAAAAAGTCGGAAATTGACTAATCTGATATTGGAAATGTACACAGCCATGAACTCTAAATCTCTTTTAAGAACTATATCCGGAACTTGTCATCTTGTCAACGTAGTATGGCTGAGTCATAAGTAGGGGCACATGCAAGTGAAAATCAATCATCAGGATTTCGAAGAAGTAATGGTTGGGAAGTAGGCGTCCATGTTTGATTCGGAAGAGATCCGCGAGTTCCTTGTGTTTTATGAATACGGTCTTGGTGACTATTATATTTTCCCTTTACAGGGACGCAGAAGGCGTATTTTTTCTCTTTCGTGCCCTGATGTGTTCTTTTATACCCTTTATTTCCCGATTGATTATCGTGTTGCTTTAGTATTTTTACTTACGTTCTGAATGAGGGGGTGAACTACGCGTTAAACGTGTTGATGGGGAGCGAGAAATTTTTCAAAGTTTTCATGAACTGAATATTCAGTTCATTCAACAATAAACGATTAGAAAGCATAACATTATGGCTATATCAACAATACCATTCCACCCGCTCGACGCCGAGAATAATCCTCGTTATAAAGTGAAGAAAAAGGACGCACCCAAGATCGTCTGGCATGAGACGGAAGAAACCGGGGCGCATGATTGGGAAGGATACATTCGTATTCCCTTCGATAAGGAATGTGCCTTTACCATTCAGATGGACGACAACGGTTACTTGGAAATCGACAACCAGAAAGTGGTGGAACTCAACGGTAGCAACTCATCCAAGAAAGCGGAGGGTAAGAAGGAGCTCAAGCAAGGTTACCATTATGTCAAGCTCCATCATGAAAATTTGAAGGTTCCGGATGCAATTGCTCCCTATCCCAATGCGGAAGAATTCGTTCCTCAAATGGATGATGTTGACCTGGAACTTTGGGAAATTGATGCTCCCACGAATCTCTGGAAGATGGAGGATGCCCAAAAACTGCTGAAATGTTACAATGTGGTGGATTATGTCACTATGCCTGATCCTGGACAGGTTTGGGCTTATATTGGGGGGTGGCTCTACCAGGCTCACTTAAAGGAAATTAAGGACAATGTTCCGGAACAATCGCGCAATTATTATAACAGTTGTGCCTTGCGAATGAGTATTGCTCTAAGTTCCTTCGGAAAGGATTTGAAGGGCGAAGCGGGAGCGGAGCTCATAGGAGACAAGGCGAACTCTGATGCAATAGGAGGTAAAACCCATGTCATCACCCGTGCACGGGATATGGCTGCTTATGTGCAAAAACTCTTGGGCGACCCTGATTATCCCGACGCCCAGGATAAAGGTTATTGCAGCCCGCAGCTGGGCGACATCATTGTGTTTGCAGGAAATGGCCATGTAGGAATGTGTCCGGGAGACAACATATCCATTGGCAGTTTTCTGACTGGCCCTATTTGGTTAATCAATCGGTCCACATTGAAAGACGCTGAATAATTCATAAACTTCTCTTTCACGGGGCGAATGCTGTTAGAGCGTTCGCCCCGTTTTTTGAACATAATGAGGAAAAAATAATATATACTTTTATGGATAAAACATCTCTCTTTTGCTGTTTGCTTTCCGGTCTGATGGCGTTATCGGTTAGCGCTACGTCTCCTGTTGCCACGCAGGCTGAAGTGTCCGGGGATATTTCTCTCCGTGGTATAGCCAGACTCCTGCAGAAAAGCGATATTGTCTTAGCGGTTGTCATTTATAAGACGGTGGAAACTACCCAGGAGACGATATTCTACGCCCGCGTCATTCAGTCCCTCCGGGGAGACATTCCTGTAGAAGCCCTGGTTCAGTGGAGAGGGGCGGCGAATAATCTCCCTGTGGGCGGCTCTCCTAAAACAGAACTGTATTCGAGTTGTAATCTGAGTTATGTCCTTGCGACTTCAAAGGAGGTAGAAAAACTGCTGGGTACGCCGGAAGATTTTATTCCGGCTGACAGCATTTATGGACTGGCTTCCTACAATTTGGGAAATGACGTCAGTTTTTTCCCGATGACGGAGAGTAACTCAGGCCGCGCCATGAAAAAGCTCCTCCGTATCGAACCGGCCAAAATTACTGAAGAATCGGAGGCGGCCCGCTTCCAGCCGGAATCCGGCGAGTAATCCGGTTTTCTCTCTACGCTTCGATTTTATTTGAATCATCCCCGTTCATGAAATATGAGCGGGGCTTTTTTGTGGAGGAGGTTCATTCTCCTGTTTTTTTTGGGGGGGGCGGAAGCGCAACGCACGGCCATTTGTATGGCAAAAGCATCTGATTTTATCCAGCACGGAGAAGGTATTTTCGGGCTCAATTATTCCGGTGAACAGGAATTCGGAGCAATCATTTCTTCCGTTAGTTATTCATGGTCGGCCAAAGGTGATGTAGAACTTACTGGGGACAAGGGATTGATGGAGGGGAACACGCTTTATGATTCCCGCTGTGAAATTACCTGGGAAGCCTATATGAGAAAGACTGGCACGGAAGTGCCCCACATTGGCGATATTGTTGATGTGCATGCTGATGTCTTGAATCTCTGCATCAAGAATTCCGGTGAAGAAATTCCGGCAAAGGTGACTAAGGCCATTTGCAAGAGCGTGGATGTGAAGATGGAGACGCAGAATTATAGGAGTTTCACGGTTAAAGCTACTTATGGTCCTAATATCGTTGCTCTGAATCCGGATATTGCTTCCGAATGACAAATTTAAGGGGAGGTGAGCTTCACGCCTCCCCTCCCCTCAAACAAAAAATAATATAATAGACAGAACATGAATAATATAATCAATATTGAAGATATTAATCTCGCCAGCGCTTTGCTCGCTGCTACAGCCCCTATCGCCAAGCGGGCGGAGATAATCATTACAGACCGGGGAGAACGGAAGGTTTTTTATTTTACGGATACCCTGGAGACGCGGGAAATGATCAGGAAGTGGAAGGATCCTGATTTTGTGAAGAACAATCCGGAAGATCCGTTTGCCCTGGTCAAGGCGGCCTTTGATTGCCGCCGCGGCATTCTGTCTGGCCTTTCCCGATTCTGGAAAATAGCCTGCATCCGTTCCAGGGATGGGGAGAAGGTCGCCTTAATTCCGGAGAATTGTCCGGAAGAGGATAAAATGGAAATCATGGGGCGTTTGAACTCTTGAGTGTTGGAATATGATGAAAGATGAGGAAAAAGCCTTGAAGCTCCGTCCCCTGTCTATTGGGAGCATGGAGCTGATGCAGCGGTTTAACTGTGGATTCATGGACGGGAGCATGAATCTGGGCTGCATTGTGGAATATATTTATATTCATACGGAGGATATTGAAACGCTTGAGTCCATGAGCCTTGAAGCGTTTAAGGAAGCCGTCCGAAGATTCAAATATGAATTAAGCCCTGATGAAATGCAGCGTATTTCCTCCCTGGTAGGCCTGCAGGCGCAGCAGGTGGATGAAGCCGCTTTTACTGTTGAGGACTCCAAAAAAAAACGGGAGGGGACAGGCCGGATTATTTTATCCAGGTGGTTTGGGCGATTGCGTCGAAAACGGGCTATCCCTTAAATTACATTAAATATGATATTCCCTACAGCATGATCCTGCAGTTCCTGATGAGCGAGTGTGTTGCAAATGGCGTAAGCTGTTATTACACCCATGCCCGGAAGGTGGATCATGCTGATTTGGAGCGTTTGGACGCTCTGTTTAACAAGCCTGTTGATGTTGAAGAATGAGTGCCGTAAAATTTAAATTCTCCGGAGATTCTTCGGAATTGCTCAAAGAACTGGAGAACATTAAGGAAAAGATCCGCGAGACCTCGGGGCAGGCGGCAAATATGCGTGTTGCTAAGGGCGGTAAGGCTGACGTAGAGGGATTGGGGGCGTCTTTCAAGAAGTTATTGCCTGCAATTACGGCGGGCGCTGCCGCGGCAGGATTTGGGGCGGCATGGAGCGCTGTCAAAACAGGAATCAATGACGCGATGGATGATGAATACATGGCGGTACAGTTATCTTCCTATACAAAAAATATTGAGTCGGCCAGGGATTTGCAGTCCCAGCTTGATCATCTGGCGGCAAATGGCGTTGTTAGCCTGGACGATTTAGGGAAAGCCGCTCAAAACCTGGCCATGCATTTTCGGACAAATAATACGGCTATCATGAGCTGGTCGAAAGTTTTTGCAGATATTGCCGCGTCCGGAAAGATTTCCGCAGAGCAGCTTTCCAATTCATGGGCGAAGGTGATGGCAAACGGATTTGCCGATTCACGGGCCATTAACCAGCTGCAGAATCAGGGCATTCCCATTATCAAGGCTTTGGCGGAAGAAATGGGCGTGGCGGAAAGACAGGTTGTTGAGCTCGCCAAGAAGCGGGAAATTTCCGCTGACCAGTACGTGAATGCCATGAAGAAAATGCGTGACGCAGAATTTTCCGGGAAGAATTCCGCATTGTCTAATACGACCATCGGTTCATGGGAAACGCTCAAGGCGACTTTTGAAAATGCTATGGGGGATCTGGTGAGTGATAATGTCTCAAAAACGGCCGGGCTTTTTCAGTACCTGACATCTCGAATAGAAGAGGCCTCCGAGGTTGGTTTTCATTTTTACGCCATGAATCAAGAGAATTTATCTCTTTTTGAGATCATGTTATCTAGAGTTCAGGCTGGTTTTGCTGGTCTTACAGGGATTTTTGTGAATGGAAAGTGGGAAAATCCATATCAAGAGGGGACGTATGACCAAAGGAAAAATCTGATTGATTACGGTTCATCTGATAAAATCAGGGAAGAAATATCCAAGGCCAAAAGCAATGATGAAATTGAGCTTGTTCAAGAGCGGCTAGGTAAAGAATGGGATGATCTTATTAAACAACGCGGCATCCGTCAGAATTATATTGCAAACGATGGCGTAAACAGTGCAGAAGCAAAGGCGGAAATTGAGGCTATTGACAGGATGATTGCCGCCCGTCAAGAACTTCTTGAGGAAATAGAAGAAGGAGTTTTGTGGAGGGAGAATGAGAAGCAATCAATTAAAGAGATCGTAGAAAACAATCAGAAGGAAGCGAGGGCTGCCGCTGATTTGAACGATGCAATGGAGAAGCTTAATGAAACAAGAGATAAAGCAAATAAGCAAAAGCCTAAAAAGAAACAGGATGATTTATCAGTCGATGGTCTAAAGAAACAGCTTGAAGACGAATTAGCCGCTGTTCAACATATTTCCTTGGATGATTTGGAAGAGGAATTGAAATTACTTGAAAAAGAATTCCAAGCAGGAGCTTTAGATTTTAATGCAGCCACGAGATATGAAAAGCTGTTATCCGTGGCTGACTCCATCCGGGAAATTAACGCTCAATTAAATAAAAAGAACAGAGCCGTTAATGATTTGAGACAGGATGCGCAGGAAGAAATTGCCATCATGCAGGCCGAGCTCGCTGGGGAAAAGGAGAAGCTGCGTGAGCTTGAAAAGCAGCGGGATGTGCGGAAGGAAATGCAATCCCTCGTGAAAAGCGGCATGAATGAGCATGACGCCCTGGGGCTGGCGGAACAGAAGGTTTCTCTGACATACAAGATTGAGGACAAAAGGGAAAGGGAGAAAAAGGAAAAAGAGGATTCCAGGGCGCGGGCGCAGGAAATATCCGATGCGTTTAAAACACGGTTTGACGCAGTACAGCAGACGCTTTCAAGCGTATCCCGTGTGGGGTCTGGTTTCGGTTCCCTCTTTAGCCTGGTGGGAAAGGGGGATGCCGGCCTTTCCGCTGCCGTGGACTCCCTGACGGGAGAGGTGAAGAAATCAAACGAATACCTCAGGACGATTGCGGAAAAGGCCGAGAAAGGCGGCGTTGCCCTCTTTAGCTGACATGAACAAGGATATTAAACACACAGGCGGGTACGGGTGGCAGGGAGACTTTGAAGCATCCATGTCTGATGATGGCTCCTGGTCGGCAAGCGTTTCTTACGTGGCGCCCCCCGGGGAGAAATTCACGCCTTCTTACTCTCTGCATTGCCATGTTCCGGGCTTCACGGACTTGACCCTGTCCGGTTACCAGCATTCACGGATGGCGGATTTGTGGAAAACATCCTGTACCTTTAAAAAAGACGCTCCGCAGGAGGATGAAGAGCCTGACGATCCGGAACACGGAGATCCGGACACATGGGACTTTGACCCCAAAGACACGAAAACCACCTGGGAATTTACGGCCGGCGTGGCGAGCAAGAGCATCTTTGACCATCCGGATTTCAAATCCATGTTTCAGGATAATCCGGATCTGAAGAAAGCTTATGAAGCAATTATGTCGGGCCGCGTGGATATTGAATCATTGAAGATTGATTCCAGGCTGAAAAGGAAAGATCCGTATGATTTCGGCCTGGGGGGCGTTAAATACTCCCAGGAACTTTCTGACTTGTTCAACAAGATCATTAATAAGGGAATCACTGACTATTACACAAGATCCTGCTCCTATTCCATCACGACCACGGAAGGAAAGGGGCCTGATGCCGCCCTTCAATCATTGATTTCTGCGGGAGGCGGCAATTTTGTAAAGATGGGGGAAGACAAGAATACCTATGGGCGGAACATGGAAACCACGCAATCCTTCTCCCAGATTTTAAAAGAAGGAATTTTGATTATTGGCTCATGATCTGGACAAACGATTTACGGATTAACACGGACATTACGCCGGATGCCGGTAGCCACCAGGCCTACGGGACATACAGAGTGAACCGTACCGTCTCGCAATCGGAAATTGTTCCCATTGCCGGGTTCCGGCGTCCCAAATGGGCGGCCGCGTCAACCAATCCCAATGCTCCCGGCATGGTGGCGACGGGTTATAAAATCTCCCTGCATTCTCCGACGGCTTACAAGGTCACCGTAACGTACTCCTATCCATCCGAAGGTGTCAAAGAGGATGAGGAGGGCAACCCATCCCCGGATGATCCGGAAGGCGGAGGTGAGGCGAGCGAGAAATACAAAGTCAAGATCAGCGACCGTTCAAATATGACTCTTGAACCCTTGCTGAGCTATTACAAGCTGCGGAATCCGGACGGAAGCAACAAATATCCGGAGGGGGATATGCTGATTCTGGCCGTTTATTTGTCCGGCGGCCTTGTCATGTGCAGCAATGGACAGTACCGGCTGAAATGCGAAAAAGACGAAACGCCGGGACATATTCAATTGCCCGTTACGCCCATCACGCCGTATATCACGCTCGGGTATAAAAAAATATCACAGAACAATACGGTCATCACGAAAACCTACACGGCGCGCCGTGTGGAACCGTCCAAGGTGGAACGCGTGGGTAAGATTGTCCAGGGCGGCGAGTTTGGAGGCGCAACGAACGTGCAAGGGTATAAGCTTGATTACCTCTTTACCCGGTATTCCGTCCACAAAGTAGGCAATCGGGAATACGAAATTACGGAAGAATACACCCAATCCAACCCCGGAGGCTGGTCTGCGGACCTGTACAAAAATGGATAATATCACCAAGGGCGACCCAATTAAGGCGGATTGGGCCAATGCTCTTACAAATGCCGTCAATGCGGCCGCGCATGGCAAAACAGCCTTGCGCGGTGGCGGCGGGCAGAACGTTTTCATTTCCCCTTATCAGCGCGGTTCCCGCCCCCTGGCCTTTGATTTGGTGGAAATCACGGATGATGAGGAAGGTAGCCTTTCCGGCAAGATCTCCGGGGGTGTGCTGTTGTCCGCATACAAAGAGGAACAGGAAGACAAAGAGGAACAGGAAGAAAAAATATCGCTGAAAACGGAATGCATGGAAATCAGCGAATATGAAGCAACCTTCCAATCAGGCGATAAGGTGTGGGTTCATGTGACCTATGATCCGGACACATGGGAGGCATATGTTGCAATCCTGGAAAAAGGGAAAGAACCGCCGGGGGCAGAAGAGGGTGAGGCCTGCATTGTTGTTGGCGAGTTTGAGGAACGCGACCAATCCATTATCTACAGGCACAAAGGAATTACCTGTATCAACTGGGATGCAATCAAATGGGAATTTGAGGAATTCAAGCTCAAGACGGATCCTTTGTGCGCGCTGGAACTCAAGGAAGAAGAGAACGAAAAGGAAGAAGAGACCGAAAAGGAACTGACTCTGAATATTGAATCTTCCAGTGAAGAAGAAGATTTGGGTGCCGACAGCAATTTGAAGGTATGGCTGGTGCAGAAAAAGGGGAAAGGGGAGGGCGGGGCAGAAGATGGGCCGGTCAGGCTTGGCGTGAGAATCAAAGATTCACGGAGTTTTCAGCAGGTGCAGCCGGGAGACGGCCTTGAATGGAAAACGGAAAAAGGGGCGGATGGCCATGACATCCAGACGGAAATCCTGCAGGTCAGGATTGATTCCACGGTTTCTTCTTCAACGGGGCAAGAGGGAAGAATCCCCGTTGACCTGAGTGTGTCGCAGGAGGGATTGAAAGGCGAGGTGGATTTGACAATTGATGATACGGAGCATGATTTATGGGGAGGGTGGAAAATCAAGCTGTCCAGGGCCACCAGGGGAGTATTGTCTCTTGCGGTCACTCCTGGAGGCGACGCGGAAGAATTGAGCTTTCGCGCGCCCCTGCGGAAAAATGGGAAGTATGTTGTGCTTGATTATGTCAAGGATCCTCACACCCTGCCGGACGGCACGACTATTGCCTTGTATGACCGGAATGGACAGCTTGATCTTGAGGTCGATACGTCCAACACGACCGGCGGCGGGGACGGAGCCATGATCAGCGATTCCTGGACAGCGTTGGCCTGCGACACTGACCACGCCTTACGCCTGCACCGGGACGAAAACGGGAAAATCTATATCCAGCAGGGGGAATGGATTGTGACTTCCAAAATTTATTCACCAATAAATTAATAAAAATGAATTACGCAATATTCTGTTATAGAGAAGATTATAAATGCCTTGAATTGTGCGTTGGTCAAATCCGCCGGGTTGATCCTGATTGTACGATTTACCTGTTTGACGACGGAAAAGCCCCTCTCGCAAGAAAAGACATCCCCAGGGGAAGGGACATCATTTACAAAAAGACCTATTTTGAACGCAACAGGAACTTGAATGGCCTCGAATGTATCCGCGGCATGTTGTCCTGCATGCGTGATATCCCGGGCCGGGAGCCCATCATCAAAATAGACGCTGATACACTGCTGATGTCCCTTGAAGAAATACGGAAATCACTGTTTGAGCGCAGGAAACTGGCAGGGGGATATCAGTGCGCCGTTCCATTCGCCTGGTCCGGAGTATGTTATTGGGTAACGCGGAAATTCATCAGTGATGCTCTTGATGTCCTGGTAACGCGTGAATTCCCGACACGCAATCAGGATTATCCGGAGGACGTGACCGTTTCCAGGCTGGCCCTGTACCTGTACGGCCGCAAGGGGGCTGATGTCATTGAGTTCCAGGGAGGCAAGTACCTGATCGGCATCAGAACATGTGATTCTGGCCAGTTATCAAAGCTGGCGAAACTGGCCCGCCGCGTGTCTGCCGTTCACTGCGGACAGCAGGATTTTTATGAGCCGATCATCCAGCAATCAGGCTGTACCATCCGGGAAGCTTGCGCCCGTATCATGTGGGAAATCCTTCACCCGGGTGAACCGGAAGGATTCAGGCTTTGAACAGATCCAGAATCATCTGGTTTTCCTCAAAACGTTTCTTTCCCGTGCCGTATGCTTTCATGATTTGTTCCGGCGTCTTTTTCCGCGGTGCCTCCAGCTTTTTGACAGGGCGGCGCTTCATGGCCGCATGTTCCGTCTGCTGCATCATCAGGGAGGGCGGGAGTCCGCTCTCAGCAAGGAATTTGGAAGCAGCGCGGGAAATGGCCGCTTTATGCACGCCCAGTTTCCGCGCCCTCTGGGCCATGCGTTCATTTCCGAGCACAGACGTCAACCCCAGAGCGTATGCCACGCCGAATGCGGTGACATTGGGAGTGCGGCTGTTAATGACGTGATACAGGGCCAGGGACATGATCCGGATCATTTCAAGGGCGCGTTCCCGAAATTCGTTTTCCTGCTCCTGCCCTTCTTCCGGATACTCAAAATCCGTATGTGCTGTGTAGTATGACTGTTGCGGTTCCATGCTTGGTGTATTTACATATCAATATATCATGATATAATAATATGTAAAGAAGGGAATAATGGCAGGGATTTCACAGGCGGAACTTGCCCGGCAATTGGGCGTCAATAAAAGCACGATCACGTACCACGTGAAGCGTGGTCTGACGCATGCGCAAATCCGGGAGCTGATTGAAGCCAGGAGGAAGGAAAATCCAATTGCTGAACCTGCTGCTCCAGAAATTGGGAAAAACGCTCCGGAGGAAGGGGTAGCGGAACTGAGAAAAAGGAAACTTGCTGCGGAAATTACCTACAAGAATTTGCAGGCTGAACAGGCCCGCGTGAAGCTTGAAAAGGATAAGGCCCGGCTGGTGGACATGGAAGATGTGAATGAGCTTGTCGTACATCTGGCCAGTATTACCAAAGGCGTTCTCCAGGCATTTGAAAATAAACTGCCGGGGAAGCTGGAAGGATTGACGGCTGCGGAAATGGTTCCCGTGCTTCGGGAGGAAATCAAGGCCGCCCTGTATTCCATTGCGGAAGAATCCAGGGCCCAGATCAAGATAATCAGCCGGGCGGAACAATGAGAGACGTTGAAAAGGCTGCCGGATTTCTGAATCTTTTCGCGGATAACGTATCCGCGGGAATGGATGTGGAGCCGATAGAATGGATACGTGAAAACGTGGTAGACCAGCAATCGGCGCGGTCTACCCATATTGATTTTACGTTGAGCCCGTTTCTGCTGGAACCCATTGACAAATTCCTGAATGACGGCACGGTCAGGCACATTAACCTGATGGCTCCCACCGGTTCCGGAAAGTCGACATTGTTCGTCGGCTTGCTTAATTACCTCATTGCCAATGATGCGGGGAATACCTTGGTCGCTTTCCAGAATGAACAGGAAACCTCTGATTTCGCGGAAACGAGGCTTTTTCCCACATTCCGGGATAATAAGGCTTTAAAAAACTTGCTGCCGAAGAAAAGGCATGCGGCCAGGAAAACGGAGATTCTTTTTCCGCACATGAACTTGTGGATGGTCTCCGCTACCAAGGGGCAGTTGCAGTCGAAGTCCTGCCGGTATTTGATTGGTGATGAAATGTGGGCGTGGGAAAAGGGAATGGTCCGGGAGTTCCTGGCCCGCCACCATGATCGGTTCAACCGTAAAATCCTGATGGTTTCCCAGGGAGGGGACAAGGGGACGGACTGGGTTGACGAGTACGGAAAGGGCCGCATCCACCATTACCATTGGCAATGCCCCGGCTGCCAGGGATGGAATGCCTATGACTGGCGGGATGTCATTTACAGCAAAGAAGAAAATATTGATTGGGAACGTTTTAAGGAATCCGTCAAAATGGTTTGTCCCCGGTGTTTGCACGAAATAGAGGATACTGTTCACAACCGGCGCCATCTGGCCGGCGGCGGCAAGTACGTGTTTTCCGGCAATACGAGCGCCTTGCCGGAGATCGTGAGCTACAATTTTAATGCTTTGGCCTGTTACTGGGTATCATGGGCGGATTTGGCCGTGGAATGGATCCTGGCCAATAAAAAGAAGAGGAACGGGGATATAGAACCGCTGAAAAAGTTTATCCAGAAGCGGCTTGCTCAAAACATTGTGGATTTGGGCGAGAAAGACGACGTGTTGAAAATCCCGCTCACGGCGGAAAGCATGGAGGGGTACGCCGTGGAAAACGAACGGGCGCGCTTCTTAACGGTAGATGTCCAGAAAGGGCACTTTTGGCATACTGTTTACGGCGTGGATGCCGGAGGGGCTTTCCATTTACTTTCAGAGGGGCGTCTTGAAACGTTGGAGGATATTGAACGTAAACAGGCGGAGTTTAACGTGCCTGATCATTGCGTTGCTTTGGACTGCGCTTTTGATACGGATGCCGTGCGGAAGATATGCGGGCTTCATCACTGGTTTTCCATGAATGGGACGGTCAAGGAAGAATACGTGCACAAAATCAGGGGGCGGGGGATTAAATTGATTTATGCGCCTCTTGAGCGGCACATGGTGGAGGGGATTCAATGCCTTCATTTCAACTTTTCTTCCCAGCGGGCGAAGGACGTTCTTGCCGCGCGGATTAAATCGGGGCATTTCAAGGTTCCCCATGATGTTTCTGCCGAGTACATCAAGCAGATGCAGGCTGAAAGCAAACAGGAGTCCATAGACAAGCGCACGGGGAGGGTTTCTCTCAAATGGCTTGCGTCCGGTAATAATTCCCACATGTGGGACTGTTCCTGCATGGCGGTGATTTTTGCCATGATTCACCGGATGATTTAAGCGCAACGGGCGCGCACTAGTATATGATGATTCTGAGTCAGGCAGCCCCGTTTGACATGGCCACTACCAGCGGCATTGCCCAATCGGTGACGCTTCGTTTTGTGGACGGTGCCGGCGCCGCAAAAGATATTTCCAGCCATGAGTTCCGTTGTGCTGTCCGCGGCCCTGGCGCCGCCGCCATCAAATGCGAGCCTGTAGACGCCAATACGGCTCTTTTGTCGTGGAGCCCTCTCAAGGCCGGAACGCATGCTTATGACCTTTTCATGACCTCTCCTGATGGGGCGGAGCGCCCCTTGATTAAAGGGGAAATCCATGCCGCTTCCCGTGTTACGCCGCCGGGCAGTGAAGATGTGGTTACAATTGGAGACGTGAAAATCATGATTCCTGACGCCGCGGAAGGAGAGGTGAAAATTATTGATCCTTCCGTGGATGCTGCTGAACGGGCGGAATCCGCTGCTCAAGAAGCCTCAAATGCCAGGAACGATGCTCAGAATGCCAAAAAAGAAGCGGAAAAATCAGCAGAAAGTGCCACGACATCCGCGACGGCGGCCCAACAGGCTCTTGAGGCCATGCCGCAGGTGGATGCATCAGGCAACATGACGCTTCCCGGAGGTCTTACGGCGGCGGGGGCCGTCAACGCTAACGGCGGCATCAACATCCCGCTTGCCGTGGGCGCGCCGACTGATACGTCAGCGGTCAACTTTTTTTATGCTATGGGTCTGGCAGGAGCCGTACAGGCGTTGATTCAGCCTTTGTACCTCAAAACCAGCTCCATGCCCGTAGTGGGGGCCGGCACTACTTCTGTTCAATATGCCGGACTTTATGCAACCAGTTCAACGTCGGCAGCCTCCGGATCTCCTGCACACAGTACGACCACGTTTACCTTTGAAGGACCGCAGGGCCAGCATAATTACAGTTCTTTCGCGGGATTTTCGATACCGCTGTCCGGTTCAACAGCGTCCAAATTTACCTTTGGATTAGGCCGCGGATCAAAAACGGTAAGAGGCGGCCTGACGATGGATTCATTTTCCATGATTCCGGGCAATAATCTGGCCGTCAATTACGGAGAGATTATCGACATCACAACCACAGCGGTCCGTGATGCTGTCCGGGGAGGTTACGTGCTTAGAGTGCGGGAGATTTATTACGTCTCTTCCGGTGATTCATGGCAGGTGAAAACTACGGAAAGTTTTATTCCCGCAACTCAAAACCACCCATTTCCCGCCTGCCTCAACAGGCTCATTTTCATGCAGGAGGGGCTTTCAAGCATGTCGTCATACGAGGGGAAAGCGTCGCTTTATATTGAGCTGGGGGGAGGGCAGACAAACACTTTGTTCAAAATAGCCGCCCTCAGAGGCGTTTCAGGATTCGAAGACGGAATGGGGTTCAGCACGTTGGTGGCGGATGTGGAAAATCCCAATTCCTGGACATCCTCGGTTCGCACGGGAGCAGGCAGCCGCTACCTTTATGCCAATGGGTTGCGCAATCCAATGTACGCTGCATTGGAAGCAATGGCCATCAATGCCATTGAATCCGAGGAAACGGCGGATTTTGAAGATATTAACGAGACTCTCTAATGATGACCAACGCAGAAATACAAATACAATTTCCCCAGCCCGGCAACTGGCAGGAATTCTCTCTGACGCCCATCTATCAGGACAAGGGCGGTTATAGACCTCCGGCCCGCTTTAATCAGGACGAGATACCAGCCGA
>ERZ779673.305-NODE-305-length-23300-cov-2.169155_pt1 | contig 23300 bp, 19 predicted proteins | sample MGYA00511956_ERZ779673 | MGnify/ENA primary metagenome ERZ779673 (study PRJEB29588, sample SAMEA2152065) | human gut metagenome | biome: human gut; feature: human-associated habitat; material: faeces | place: Denmark | collected 2008/2010 ... | reverse complement strand
AGAAGATGGATTTCTATTTTTGCAGTGCTCATGTCTAGCGGAAAAATTCATGGCCACCGTGTTCGTATAGTCGGGTTAGGTTTTGGTCGAACCAGTTTACGTTATGGGCGGCGGCGTATTTTCGTGCCATAAAGTATAAGGCGCCTTTTGAAGGATCTTCTCCGTTTAAGACACGTTTTACTGCTTCTTTGGTTTCGTTCGAAATCGTTACACTCCAATATCTTCCATCTCCAATAGGGGAAAATTGATATACGCCTCCTGTATGGTCGAATACCACATCTGTCACATTGTCTGGAAATTCTGTTTTGCAGTTTACACGATTTAGCACTACATTTGCCACTAACATTTTTCCTTTTAAATCCTCGGTTCCCGCTTCTGCTTCTACAATACGAAGCAACACCGTTTTATCTTTTTGAGAAAGCATAATTTTAGTTGCAGCACTTTGTTCTTTTGCTTTCTGTGTTGTTCTTTTCACAGTTGCATTTGCGGTTACTGCTTCCCCACTAACAACCTCTTTTGTTTTTCCTTCTGTTTCATTTTGCTGTGCTACTTCTATATCTTTATTTTGCTCCTGTGCATGGAAGGCTGTCACTGCAGGTTCTCCCAATACCGCATCTCCTGTGGAAACAACGGGCATATTTTGAGAAAATAGTTGCAACATCCCAGCACTTGTATCACCCACACTTGGTATTCCTCCCAGTGTATCTTCTGCCAATTCTCTCTCTGTTGGTTGTTCTCCTTCTGTCTCCTGTACTTTTGGCTTTACATCTGTCACATTCCATATATCACCTGTTTCAGATACAGTCGTAATTTCCGCATAGATCTGCACTGTTCCTATATTTCCTATATGGCATGACAGCAAACAGACAGTAACCACCACTGTTCCTATCATATTCGTTACAATCGTTTTTCTTTTTTTCATGCAAGCTTTTGCCTCTTTTTTCAGAATCAAAAGTCTATGCCTCATAAATAAATCCTCCTATCGAAAGCGTAAGTAGAAAACGCGCCCAAACAATTCGCTTTTTCTCCGTGTCAAAACACAATTTCGCTTTGCATGCCTGCATTCTATCCACACTTTTCCAACCTGTCAAGACGCTTCCTGTTTTTTTGGTGGATAAGGCAATTTAAGACTGGAAGATTTTTCCATACCATACAGTTTCTCCAAAAATAGAAGCTTTTGCTTGTAATATTTTATCCAGATTTAATAGAAAAAAACAGGTATATTTTTTTCTGCTTGTCTACTATTTTATTCGATAAAATGCGACAAAACGCTAGAATTATAGGGATTTATAGGGATTTTGGTCGAAGGATGACAAGAAGTTTTGTTTTAAATTCTATTTGAGGTTCTAACGAAATACTCCGATATATTTATTAGAAAAAGCAAAGACTCGAAAAGGAGGGATTTTTTTGGCAACATTACCTGGTGTTTTTTTAACAACGAAAAAAAATGGAGAGATTTCTTATCGTTCCTCTATCAATTTCAAAGGAAAACACATTAGTCTGGGAAGTTTTTCCACAGAAAAAAAAGCCTCTCTTGCTTATAAAGAGGCCAAAGCACTGTGTGATCTTCCTCATAAGACCATTGAAGATTACAAAAAAAATTCTGTCCTTCCTTTTGCGAAATGGGTTTCTCTAATAAATTTTCGAGATAACAATATGTACTGCAAAACGCCTATTTATATTTTGTCCAACTATTTTTTATATTATTTTGGACCAGAGGATGTCCTTAAATTTGACGTAGATGATTTATTTTATTATTCCAAGCATACGATTCAACGACGTGGCGGGCATCTATTTGTGGCAGAATACGGCACACAGTTTAATATTCTGACCCGCTATGGAATTAAAAATTTTGCAGTTGCAGGAAGAGATTATCGCTTTGTCAATGGAGACTGCACCGATTTTCGTTATCGAAATATCGAAATTATCAACAAATATCATGGTGTGACCCATCATATGGAGCGTGGCATTTCTACTTATACGGTTAAAATACATATAAATGGAGATTTTCAGGTAGGGACCTACCAAACAGAGGCAGAAGCGGCAGTTGCATACAACAAAGCTGCCACCTTGCTACAGACAAAAGGGGTAAAAAAGAATTTCCCCAAAAACTTTGTTATGGAATTAAACGAAATTGAATACGCTGCCCTTTACAACAAGATTTCTATTTCACCCAAAATCCGAAATTGGAAATAGTAAATACAGCAAAAAAGGAGTTGTACATCCGTATCTTTTATAGATACCCTGTACAACTCCTTTTTTTTGTTTTTACTCGTCCTCTGGCGATTGTACCGCATCATACCCAGTTTCCTGTGTACGAATCTTCATAGCCTGACGTATGTTATAACTAAAAATCTTTCCATCTCCATGATTTCCTGTAAAGGCTGCTTTTTGTATTGCCTCAACCGTTTTCTTTTCCCATTCCTGCGAAGATACTACAATTTCAAACTTAATTTTCGGAAGCACCTGTACATCCACTTTCTGACCTCTGACATAATCCATCATTCCTCTTTGTGCTCCACAACCTACTACCTGATAGGCTGTAATACCATTGACACCAATCGCTGCCAACGCATTTTTTACATCCAGAAAACATTCTTCTCGTACAATCGCTTCTACTTTTATTAATTCTACATCTGCTTGCTCCTGTGACATGTCTAAACCTCCTATTCTTATTCCAAACCATTAAAGGATGGATACGCTGACTCTCCATGTTGTGAAACATCCAATCCAACTGCTTCGTCCTTTGCATCCACGCGAATGTTTCCTGTGAACAGGCGTGTAATGGCATAGCAGATTACCGTTCCTACTACTGCAATTACAATCGTAATCCCAATACCGATTAACTGTGCTGCGAATTGTCCCCAGTCACCATAGATAGCTCCATTATAGCCTCCTACAGAAGCCTTTGCAAAAATACCTGTTAGGATACCACCCCAGATACCACCTGTACCATGGCAACTAAAAGCATCCAAAGCATCATCAAATCCAAATTTTCTCTTTCCATAAGAAATCATTAAAAAGCAGATTGGGCTAGTGGATAATCCAATAATTACGGCTGCCCAAACTGGCACAAATCCAGCTCCAGGAGTAATACCTACCAAACCAGCTACCATACCTGTACATACACCAATCAAAGTAGGTTTTCGATTGGCAATCATATCGCATACCATCCATGATAACATAGCGGCTGCGGCTGATGTTGCGGTTGTCATAAAAGCATGTGCTGCAAGTCCGTTTGCTTCCAGTGCAGAACCAGCATTAAATCCAAACCATCCAAACATCAAAAGAGATGCACCTATTACAACGGTTGGAATATTATGTACTCGATATGCTGCATGATAATAATCTTTTCTCTTTCCTAACAAAATACAAAGAACAAGGGCAGAAACACCTGAACTGATATGTACTACATCTCCACCAGCAAAGTCCAAGGCTCCAAGTCCATCTAAACCTAACAACCCATTCTTCGCCCATACCATATGTGCCAATGGATAGTACACAATAATTGACCAAATTACAATAAACACAAACAAAGACTTAAATTTCATTCTTCCTGCAACTGCACCAGTAATCAAAGCTGGCGTAATTACTGCAAACATCATCTGAAATGAACAAAATACCATATTTGGAATTGCATGACTATCTAAATATCCTTTTGTTAAAGATACACCTTCCAGTCCTAACCAGCGAAAATCACCGATAATACCGTTCCCTGTTGGTGCAAAAGAAAGGGAATATCCGAATAATACCCACATTACAATTCCAGTTCCTATAATAAAAATTGACATCATCATTGTATTTACAACGTTTTTCTTTCTTACAAGACCTCCATAAAAACAGGCAAGCCCTGGTGTCATAAAAAACACGAATGCTGCACAAATTAGGACGAATCCTATATTTCCTGCGTTCATACTATTTTCCTCCTTATTTTACATGGCATGATTTATAAGCAAAAATATTTTTGCCCGTATAACAATTCTGCCATACGATACAATTTTTTCTAAAAGCAGTCGCGCGCCTGTCTTTTTTCGTAAAGAAAAAAGGAGCCAAATTTCCTTCCTTACATTGCTCTCTCTACTGAGCAACATAAGGAAACAAATTTGAACTCCTTTGTTCTAAGAAATTTATACCACAAATTTCCATTATATGCAACCCCCTTTTTTATTTTTGCGATAACATAGTAATTATTTTTATCCACAAATGTTAAAAACTCTTTCTTTTTTCGCAATATAAGTCGCTCTTTTATGTATTTGCAAAAGAAATTAAAAATTTTTAGCTTTTTTCAAAAAAAGGGGTATCTTTTTTCACAAAATATGGTATAATATATACATATTTTTCTTCTTCCATTTTCATAAAAAGAAGCAGTCAGGAAATCAACCGTATGGTTTTCGACTGCTTCTTTTTTTGTGTTGCATAAGCAAATGCTTAGCTCCACTTTATCGTAACGCCTGGATGTTTCTCTTTTGTATACGAGTTTCACTCGTTATCTGGCGCCACATTTACCTTGCACAACCTCAGCGACTCGCTACTCCCCAAAATAAAAGTTTGCATGCATAACTTATTATATGATAAAAGCGGTAAAAGGTTCCTTCCCCATAAATAGCCTTCCCATTTATCAAAGACGACACAATAGATTAATTGTCGCAACCACAGCCCTTATCAATTTGTGGATTGAATGCATAATAATTTTTAGAATCCAAACGATCCTGCACCTTTCGCAATGCCTCACCAAAACGCTGAAAATGTACAATCTCTCTTGCACGAAGGAAACGAATTGGGTCTACTACATCTGGATCATGAACCAGACGAAGAATGTTGTCATACGTGGTGCGCGCTTTTTGTTCTGCCGCTAAATCTTCAAACAAATCGGTTATAGTATCACCCTTTGACTGAAATTCACAGGCATTAAATGGGATGCCCCCTGCTGCCTGTGGCCATAATGCCAACGTATGGTCTACATAATATTTGTCAAATCCACTTTCTTTAATTTCTTCTGGCGTAAGATTTCTGGTAAGCTGATATACAATGGTACTAATCATCTCCATATGCGCCAATTCTTCTGTACCAATATCCGTCAATACGCCAATAACATCATTATAAGGCATGGTATAACGCTGGGACAAATATCGCATTGAGGCCGCCAATTCTCCATCTGGGCCTCCAAACTGACTAATAATCATCTGTGCCATTTGTGGATTTGTCTGTTTAATATTTACGGGATACTGTAAACGTTTTTCATAATTCCACATACATTAACACTCTCCCTTCCATGGCCATGGCTGCAATGCCCAACACCACTCATTACTTTCAGAAACATTTGCACGATATTTATCTAAAGGACCATACATTCTTGCATATTCGTCCATAGCTTCCTCTCTCATTTTTTTGCACTCTTCATAATAGGCAAGTGCCTCCTGGCAACATGGATGTGTGTCTAAGAACAATACAATATCATCCATGGCAAAACTAATTTCATCAATAAATTGTCTTAACTGACACTGATTACTCCTGTTTCTCATCGACGATTCATCCTCCTCTCACAATGAAGCGGTCTTCCCAGAAATGGAAATACTAAATCTTTAAAGATACTTCCATTTTGAAAGCCCTCGCAAGTATCAAACAAGTTTTCAAAATTTTGCCATGGTACATAGCCCATACCAGGATTCATTTCATCAACTGGTCTGATGTCTCTACGACATGCGGGATTCATTTCTTTTTCTTTGCAACAACCACATCCACCCTTTGGAGTCTCACAGGAAGTCTTTCCTGCTCCTGTATGACAGTCGTTTTGTCTGTTGCCTGCGCATTCACTTTGCTTCTTTTCCATTCCACATCTCATAGAACCTTGCTGCTGAGGCATTCTACCAGCCATTCTTTGTCCCCTTGACTGACATCCCATATTTTCTCTTCGTAGAACATCCACTGTGCATCATTCCATTTCCACTCGATCCACATTGATTTGCATTTGGGTTTACACATCGTCTGTTTTCCCATCGATTTTGCTCATTACAAGCATTACAACATTCCTTCATGCCTGTGGCTCCTTTTCTACATATTCAGACATGTTCATAACCTATTGTTTAAACTCATTGGTTACACACGTCACCATACTCTCAATATATGTATGTTTGAAAAAAAGGTTACAAATAAGGGACATAGAGGAAACCTTTGTATAGAAAAAAGGATGTGCAAATGCACACCCTTTCAAATTTGTGAGACTTGTATTCTATTATCTAATTACAAATGTCTTTGTATCTACTGCTGTATAGCCAGCGTAATTTGATGCACAATAAGATACTTCATAGGTTCCTGCTTCTGTAGGCTCCCAAGTAGCTGTATGACCACCTGTTGCAGGTGTTGCAGCAATTCGCTTATCCTGATTTTCATTTGTTCCCTGTTTATGAACTATAAAATAGTAATTATTATATCTATGTCCTGGCATATCTTTACCAGGTTCACCAAATAATGAAATTGCAGTTCCAACGTTTTGAGGAGATGACTGCTGAATTGTCAATGTACAACTAAATGCTTTATCTGTATACTCATACCAATAACCATTTGTTCTGTTTTCGGTATTATTAGCACTAAAACAATTTTTACGATCCGTTGGGATTACTAAATCGGCTGTCTGCATATCCCAACCATCTTTTGTATTCTTAAATAAAATATTTTTATAATTTCCTACAATTGTTACTTCATATACCTTTGCCATTTTATCATAAACTTTTGCTTCAAATACTTTTGCATCTGAATTGTTGTTCCATACATAGGCATATACCTTATCCCATTTTGAATAATAATTGCTGAAATATAATGTCTTCTCTTCCTGCTTGTTGTTAATTACAATAGTCTTAGTCTTTGTAGCTGTATATCCTGAATACTGCATTGCCTTAAAAGTAACTTCATAAGTTCCTGCTTCTGTAAACTCATGGCTTGCTGTATAGCAAGTTTTACCTGATGCGTAATCTTTGTATGCAGAAATATACTTGTCATTTGCAGCATCTGCTCCCTGCTTATGAATCACATACATAAAGTTATTATACATATGATATGGCATATCGTACTCATATCCTGTGAAATGAACTGTTGTTCCAACGAATTGTGGAGATGTTACATTCATATCAAAGTCACAAGTGAATAACTCTGGTGTTGCAGTTGGTGTAGCTGTTGGTGCAGCAACAGATGTTACTGTTCCATTTTTTATTCCGTAGCTTCCCTTTGAAACAGTGTAGTTCTGTGCGTTACGGCTATCCCAGTTATTATTTCCATCATTGAAACATACCTGTGTGCTACTATTGTTTCCTAAGTTAATTGTAGCTTTCCAATTGTAACCATTTACTTCAGATGACTTGCTCATCTTTTCTCCTGGTACGTTTGTCCATGTACCATCTGCCTGTCTATAATGAATATAGGCTTGATTCCATGAACTGCTATAATATACGGTTACTGTGTTGTTTGTATTAGCATTAATTTCCAATCCTGCATTGGCAAAAATTCCAATTACCACTGCAAGTGAAAGTAAAAATGCAAATACCTTCTTTAAACTTTTCATGTTTTTCCTCCCACTTCTGCTAAAAAGTTTGTTTTATTTTGTTCCAAAAGCAATTATATGGAACAATTTTTATTTTTGCAACATATTTGCATTATTTTTTTTATATTTTTGTAATATTCACATTTTTTTTGTTATTTATTGTACCAATTTTGGTAATAGTGTAGAAATTATTACTACTACACATTTTGTGTGCATTTTTAAAATTTTCTGCTGTTTTGCAAAACTATTTGTATCTTCACATATCTTTTCCTATAAAAAAGCAAAAAAAGGATTGTTACAAATGTAACAATCCCTCTTTATGCTATTCGCAATCATTATTTCTTTGTAATATATCCTTTTGCTTTTAATGTTTCTGCACAAAGCACAGCTCCACCTGCAGCACCACGAACAGTATTGTGTGATAATCCTACAAACTTCCAGTCATAGATACTATCTTCACGAATACGTCCAACAGAGATACCCATACCATTTTCATAATCTACATCTAATGCAACCTGAGGACGATTTTCCTCTTCCATAACCTGAATAAACTGCTTTGGAGCACTTGGAAGATCTAATTCCTGTGGAAGTCCCTTGAAGTTTACTAATTTTTCAACTAACTGTTCCTTTGTTGGGTTCTTTCTGAACTTAACAAATACAGCGGCTGTATGTCCATTTAATACAGGTACACGAATACACTGGCAAGTAATCTTTACGTCGTCTGCCTTCTTAATTACGCCATCTTCAATTTTACCCCAGATTCTAAGTGGTTCCTGCTCTGATTTTTCTTCCTCACCACCGATAAATGGAATGATGTTACCTTCCATCTCTGGCCAATCTTTAAATGTCTTACCTGCTCCTGAAATAGCCTGATATGTGGTAGCTACTACTTCATATGGCTCAAATTCTTTCCATGCTGTAAGAACTGGTGCATAACTCTGGATAGAGCAGTTAGGCTTAACAGCTACAAAACCTCTCTTTGTTCCAAGTCTCTTTTTCTGGAATTCAATAACATCAAAATGTTCAGGGTTGATTTCAGGTACAACCATAGGAACATCTGGTGTCCATCTATGTGCACTGTTGTTTGAAACAACTGGTGTCTCTGTCTTTGCATATGCTTCTTCGATTGCCTTAATCTCGTCCTTAGACATATCCACTGCACTAAATACAAAATCTACGGTAGAAGCAACTTCTTCTACTTCGTTTACGTTGTGAACGATGATCTTTTTCACAGCCTCTGGCATTGGAGTGTCCATCTTCCAACGACCTCCTACTGCTTCCTCATAGGTCTTTCCTGCACTTCTTGGGCTTGCAGCAATGGTTGTCACCTCAAACCAAGGATGATTTTCCAATAATGCAATGAATCTCTGTCCTACCATACCTGTTCCACCAAGAATACCTACTTTTAACTTATCGCTCATTCTAAATTACCTCTTTCTCTGTTTTATTTGAAATGTACATGTCCTTTTACCGCGTACATTTGTCCGTCTGGTAAAAATAATACACTATAACTACTGAAATTGCAAACAGAAATTGCTTTTCTTCTAAAATTTAGGAATATTGTACAAACAAAGCGTAAATTACTTCATACTCTTGTAACATTTTTTCTTTTCTCCAATAGAATAAACGCTTTTTCTATAAAGAAAAATATCCAGTAGGATGTTTCCTACTGGATATTTAAGTGAATTTATATTTTTATTACAACTTCTTAACAACTACCTTACTTCCGATGCCTGCCTGCTTTACGATCTTCTTATATGCTACCAGTTTCTTTGCAGGCACCTTAATGACTGCCTTACTGTTGATTCCCTTAAATGCCTTACTTCCTACAGACTTTTTCTTTAATCCTGTTGTAGAAATGGTAATCTTCTTTAAGTTCTTGCAACCCTGGAACGCAGAGGCTCCAATTGTAGTAACATTCTTTCCTATTGTTACTGTGGTAATCTTCTTGTTATTTTTGAACGCCTTTGCTGCTATTGCTGTAACTTTGTAAGTTATTCCATGAATCTTAACCTTATCTGGAATTTTAATGGTTGTTGCCTTTGTATCCGTTGTCTTTACATAGGTAACGGTTGCATTTTTCTTTGTTACCTTATAGACTGCCTTTGTCTTACGGTCCGTAAGTTTTGTACCTGCTACAGGTGCCACACTAGGTGTTGCTGTTACTGTTGGTGTTGCTGTGACAACTGGTGTTACCGTTGGAGTTACTGTTGGTGTCGCTGTTACTGCTGGACTTGTTGTAACGCTTGGTGTCGTTGTTACCTCTGGTGTTGCCGTTACTGCTGCACCTGTTGTAAGGTCAATGGTTACTGGTTCCTTAATTGCATCTTTTCCATAAAGGGATGTATATCCTCCACGATACAATACTGCCAGTTTATCATACATCTTAGAGAATAAAGATGGATGAAATGTCTGACTAGATGGTCGGAAACCACAACCTGTCAAATCCATTTTTGCAATTTCAAGTCCTAATGGACTGGTCTTTCCTCTCTTGGCAAAACCTTCTGAGGCAGAACCGGTACCATTATAATTCAATCTAGGGGATGGCTTTAATCCACTTGTAGAACCCTTTGTAATAATCAAACTTGTACTATTAAAGATACCGCCAGAACCAAGCCAGTTCTTACTATTCCAATATGGATCATTCTCTACTTCCTTCTGATTGTAAATAATATCTGGAATAGTTGTTCCTCCAATAAAGTTTCCTTCTTCGTCAAAGTTTCCTTCTACATCTTTTGGATCATAACTTCCATCTGCGTTATAAATACCATCTCCACCTAACAGGTTACACGTAATCGCTGCCATGCCATCACGGTCCGTATAGGAACCAATTCTAGTTGCACGATACCAAGCATTTCCTGTTGTTGCGGTTGGGTGTACAAACATGGTACATCCCATGGCTGCATAATATCTTCCAAGTTCTGGATAAAAATGTCCATCACGACAAATGTCAATACCAATCTTACCCCATTTCGTGTTTATAATCTTTGGAGTAGTACCACATACGGACCACTGTGTTTCCAACCCTGCTCTATGTATCTTCTGATAGGAGTCAATCGTTCCATCTGGATAAAGGATTGCGGCGGAATTGTATACCTTTTCCGCATGCTTCTCATAATTATTTGCCTCGTAAATCTTGCCTGCTTCATCCTTTTCTGTCATACCAAAAATAATATACATACCATATTTTTTTGCATATTCACTCAAATAATTTGTACTTGCTCCTGGAATGGTTTCTGCTGTAGCAACCTGCATAGATACTCCATATTTCTGATAAAATGGGTCCTTTTCCGGTTCTACATAGCCGTATCCTGAAAGTACTGTTTCTGGGAATACGATCATATCCACATTTTTAGCCGCAGCTTCTTTTATATAAGAAACCATCTTTTCTAATGTCTTTTTCTTATTTCCCCAGTATCCTGTCATATTTACAACTGCAACATTTGGACCACTTGTTACTGCTGCCGAAGTCACTCCAATGGTTTTCATTTCTGCTATATCCTTATATAGCTGTGCATATAATTCAGGATTGAAATCTGCATTGCTACAAGTACTTCCTGAAGATGCGGTCAATGCCTTTCCGTTTGTTAAAAGCCCTTTTTGCTCAATTACAATATTGGCATCTTCTTCTACACTTCCTGCTTCACAATCTGCTCCTGCATAATACATAGGTCCATTAAATGCTCCCTGTAAAATTACACTTCCACCAGGAAATACGTCTGGAGTATTGCCTGACATTCCACTGTCATCTACCAAGTCTGAACTTAAAATTGTCATTCCATCACGAGATGCCACACTTTCCAAACGCAACTTGTAATATTCCTGCCATCCTGCTACATTGCTGGAATACCAGTTGCCACCAGATGCTGTTGGGTTTAATAACAAGTTACATCCCATAGCTGCATAATACCTCTCTAACTCTGGTGTGGAATAGGTATCATAACAAATACTAATACCAATCTTTCCATATTCTCCTGCATCAATCAATACGGGAGTATCACCTGCTACACACCAGCTACCTTCAACTGGAGTAATCTTCTGATATGCAGTAACCTCACCTTCTGGAGAACAAACAAAAGCAGAGTTATATGCATGTTTGCTATCTCCCTCTATGGTCTGTGTTGCACCATATATAATATACATATCATCCTTATCTGCGATTTCTGCAAATATCTTCTGTGTTGGTCCATCCAATGGCTCTGCACTCTCTACTGCCCATTTATAAGCTGCGGAGTCTGGATCACTGGATGACACATAACCTGTTACACACATTTCTGGAAAGAGAAGAATCTTAACTCCCTTTTGATGTGCTTCTTCAATGTATTTTTTCATACTTGCAATATTTGCTTCCTTATCTCCATAAACAGATTGAAAGTTTACTACGCCCAACTCATCCTTCTGAAACTGATGCTTGGAGGTTGGCTGTGCCAATCTTTCACTTCTGCTATAATCACCACTAAAACCACTATATGCCTCTGCTGTCGCAGGCATACCAAATGACGAAATCGTTACCGCAAATGCGAAACCAATTGCAGCAATCTTTTTCTTAACCGAATGTTCATAGAATTTCTTCATACTTCTATTCCTCCTTCGTTTTGCTGTTCGTTTCTTCTTGTGTGTGCACATTCACAAAAACACGATTATGAGTTTTTACTCTTACGGCAGACGGTAAGTTCTCATGCAAGCATGGACTATCCCCATCCTCCGCGTAAAGAAAGAAAAAGGTCGCAACACTCTAACGTGTTACGACCTCTTTGTCTGTCTCTCTTTATGTGATGGATTATAGCACCCCTTTTTTTTAATGTCAACAAAATATTCTTGCCATCTTTTACCATGTACTACTTTGGGATTGTAGTTTACAGGCAATTTCTACACTTCCACATCTCTAAAAATGTAGTCTGGTATTCCCTTGTTGTACTCTACTTTTACTTCTCCCTCAATCAATGGTTGTAAATAATCAATCAGTTCTTGTGTCACATCATTTCCCGCTTCATTAATCCATTCTCTTGGAATTGTTTTCTCTTTGTTCGCAACTTCTGATACAGGAACCGTAATGTATTCTACTCGATATGGATCATTGGATATTCTTCGTAAGGAAGTCATTTCGTCTGTTCTTCCATTTAGCACTGCATCCACTGCCTTTTCTCCTAAGTGAAATGCCTCTGAAACATCCGTAGCGGAGGAAATATGCGCCGCACAGCGTTGTAATACATTTAACTCTACCGAACGCACCTTACAGCCAATTTCTTTCTGTACGAGTGATTCCAGATATTTTCCATTTCCACTGAGCATTACATGTCCAAATTGGTCTGTCTTTGTGGATTTGGCAGAAATATATTCTCCATTTTCTAATTCTACAATCAATCCCTTTTCTTCCTTCCGATACTGCCACAATGACCTGTTTTCTATGTTTAAACTGCTCTTTAATATCTGCAATAAACTGTTCTTGGTCAAAGTCACTCTCAGGAAGATAAATCAAATGTGGTGCTGCATTATATTCATTTCTGGCAAGTACAGAAGAAGCTGCCAGCCAGCCTGCATTTCTTCCCATAATCTCCACAATAAGGACACTTTCCATGTAATAGATGTAAGTGTCATGACACATTTCCAAAATAGATGTTGCAATATATTTGGCTGCGGAACCAAAGCCTGGCGTATGGTCAATTTCCATCAAATCGTTATCAATGGTCTTTGGAATACCAATCACCTTTATATCATACTTTCTTTCCTTGGCATATCTGGATACCTTGTCTACTGTATCCATGGAATCGTTTCCGCCAATATAAAGGAAATATCGTATCTCATATTTTTTTATCAATTCAAATACACGCTCTAAATCACTGGAATCTTCCTTTGGGTCCTTTAATTTGTAACGGCAAGAACCTAAATACATAGATGGAGTAACTCTAAGATGTTCTAATTTTTTTTCATTTCCCTTAAACTCTTTGGTAAGATTTAGTACATTCTCATCCATAAATCCTTGAATGCCATTTACCATACCATACACAGTGTCAATCTTTTCGCTATTAAACGCTGCACTCAATACACCCGCTAAACTGGCATTGATTACCGTAGTTGGTCCTCCTGATTGCCCTACTAAAATATTTCCTTTCATGTTTGTCCTCCAATCTTATCTTGCTGAAACTGGATTGTGGAATTGTTTTGCATAATCCTCCAGCAAGTATTGTAAATCCGAAATATTCTCTATCTCATTTATCTTTCCTCGAAGTTTTGCTGACTGTGGATAACCTGTCGTATACCATGCTACATGCTTTCTCATTTCACGCATACCAAGATATTCTCCCTTAAATGCAACCTGCATTTTAGCATGGCGAAGAATCGTCTCTATGACTTCTCCAATCTCCGGTTTTGGAAGCTGTTCCCCTGTTTCTAAATATCTTTTCGTCTGGGTAAACAACCATGGATTTCCTCGCACACCTCTGGCAAGCATCACCGCATCACAACCAGTCTCCTCCAACATCCGCTTTGCATCCTCAGGCTTGAATATATCTCCATTGCCAATCACAGGAATCGACACCGCTTCTTTTACCTCTCGAATCACATTCCAATCTGCCTGTCCGCTATAGTATTGTTCTCTTGTTCTACCATGCACAGCTACGGCTCCTGCCTGCTCCGCAATCTTAGCAATCTCTGGTGCGTTGCAATCCTCGGCTCCAAATCCTTTTCGTATTTTAACAGTCACTGGCTTTTCCAACATGTTTGTCATAGCTGACACAATTTCTCCCACCAGTTCAGGATTTTTCATAAGAGCAGAGCCTTCTCCATTGTTTACTACCTTTGGCACTGGACAGCCCATATTAATATCTACAATATCAAAATTACGATGCTCTATCCGCTTTGCCTGCTCACTCATAATCTTTGGATCACTACCAAACAACTGCAATGCAACAGGACGCTCCTGCTCCTCTACTTCCAAAAGAATGGTCGTATTTTTATTTCCATACATAATGCCCTTGGCACTGACCATCTCCGTATAAATGAGGTCTGCCCCTGCTTCCTTGCACAACACACGAAAAGGTAAATCCGTCACTCCTGCCATAGGACCAAGCACAAGATTTCCGTTTATTTTTACGTTTCCTATCTGTAAACTCATAGTTTCCTCACTCTAACGCTTATTGTATTCATAAATAATGCGAAGTCCTTCTAAGGTTAAATTGCTGTCATAAATATCAATTACATCTGTCTCATCGGATATAATTTTTCCCAATCCACCTGTTGCCACTACTTTGATATTTTCCATCGCCGTTTCTGCTTTTAATTTCTTGACAATGTATTCTGTCTGTCCCACATAGCCAAAAAACAAACCTGCCTGCATACTTGCTACTGTATTTTTAGCAAGAATGGTTTCTGGTCTTTTTATCTCAATCTCTGGAAGCATGGCTGTATCTTTCCATAAAGCATTCGCAGAAATCCGAATACCAGGACTGATTACACTGGCAGTCAGAGAACCATCCGCAGTTATTACATCATGTGTGGTCGCTGTTCCAAAATCAATTACAATCACTGGTCCACCATAAAGCTCATAGGCAGCTACTGCATCCACAATGCGATCTGCCCCCATTGACTTTGGATTTGCAACAGCAATATTGATACCTGTCTTAATCCCTGCTCCTACAATAATAGGCTGCACATGAAAATATTTTTTTATTCCACTGGTAAAAGAATGCATGATATTCGGCACAACAGAAGAAATAATTACATCTTCAATCTGCCTTGGCTCCAGCCCATTCTTCTCCAACAATTCTGTTATGAAAATGCCGTACTCATCTGAAGTACGGGATACCTTTGTAGTCATTCGGTACGTTCCACGCAACTTTTTTCCTTCAAACACGCCTAACGTAATATTGGTATTTCCTGCATCTACAACTAAAATCATGCCATCCTCCGATCCACTGAAATTCAGTGTATTTTCTCTATTTACAGGTGTCATTGCACCCTTTCTCTATCTCGTATCTACAATTATCCTTCTATTCTTCTGCCAGCAAAGCAGCCACATCTTCATTTAAGAAAAACGCTTTGTAATACAGCTCCAAACTTTCCAGTAATTCTTTTTTCTGTTCCTGAATCTGCTTTATCTTTAGCACACTTCCAATCTCATCATACAGCAAGTCACCCTCATCTGCTTCGGTCTGAAATAAAAGGTTTCCTTCTTCATCAAATTCCATAGTAAGAATACCGCCCACATCTGCGGTAAAAAGAACACACATAATCTGTAGTTCCTCTTTGATAGATTCCGGCATTTGCATAAAATCCTCATTCAAATAATATTTTTCTTCGTATGCACTACACGCACACAAAACTACATTTTTATCCATAAAAAAATACCTCACCTTGTAACTGCTAAACATATCCGAATTCTTGTTATTTCATTTATCTCTGAACATTTATGATAGGATTAGAATGCCCTAACCCTAATACTCAAATTTCAAACATACGCTTCCTTACAGAATATCATATATTAGCCATATTTACAAGAACGGAAACTAGGAGAAAATCGCCTTGTTGGTTTTGATTGTTTAAAAAAAGAAAACGCCCCCAAAAGACAGACCTAACCTCTGTCCTTTGAAGAGCGCTTTCACACAAGTGTATTTTTATTCTATTTTTTATTCTTTTCAACTTGTACTATAATTTTTACACTTTTCTTATGATAGTTGCTCGTTTCTTCTGCTGTTACTGTAATAATAGCTTTCCCTGTATTTTTAGGCGTTACAATTCCCTTATTACTTACAGTTGCCACCTTTTTATTGGAACTCTTATATGTTACTTTTCCATTTCCAACTACCCTTTTTGCGTAAACAGCAAATGGCTTTGCTTTGTATGCCTTTTTATAGGATTTTGCATATCGGATTTGTTGTATTCCTTTATGGATTACAAATGTTGTCGTTATAGTTCCTGTATAACCATTTTTTCCTTGGATTCGCATTGTCGCTGTTCCTACATTTTTATTATTTTGGTAACTAACCGTATAATCATTATCTTTTTTTAGTTTTACACCTTTATTTGTAATTGTTACGGATGGTTTTATTGCCTTTCCAGTATATGTATAAGCAGTTTTGTCCCATTGCATCTGACAATCCGATAAATCAACCAGCTTTATCAACACTGGGTATTCTGAATCCGAACGAAATTCCCACTTTAACCAGTCTTCATTATCTCCTCTATTTTTATTTAATTGTTCAAGAAACGAATCCGTCTTCATATCAGCCTCTGGTAATGCCTTAATGTTTTTTTCAACACCATTCATGGTACCAAAATTGACACTATATGCTTCTTCTGAAGTATAACTATTTGCTACAATGGATTTATCACTTACCCATCCTGCTATAGCACCCATTTTTTGAGAGGCCGTACTATCACTAATCTTTCCTACGTTGTAACAGTTTTGTATTTCTGAACCCTCAATTACGGTTCCTACAACGCCTCCTATATATGCACTACTGTAAGAATTGTCTCCTGAAAAAGATACATTTCCTAAATTTGCTGAATTATATATTTTACTACCATAACTATTTCCTGCAATTCCACCACAGCCTGAAGCAGAATAAACGGCATCCTTCATACTCACGTTTCCATTTGAAATGCAATTCTTTATAATGCCACTATTTTGCCCTGCAATTCCACCAGAATAACCAGTTCCTAAAATATTACCGCCTTTGTTGTAACAATTATAAATTGTTCCGTCATTTGAGCCAGCAATGCTACCTACAGAAGAACCGCCTTCAAATTCACAAGCTTCCATAGTCAAATTTTTTACAATTCCATTGTCTGCAATATAACCAAACAATCCCATAAAAGCTGTACCATATTTCGTAACATTGATGCCCTTAATCGTATGTCCTGCACCATCAAAAGTTCCTGCAAATTTATAAGATAAATTTCCAATTGGTGTAAAGTTATTTACGGTTACTCCATCAAATTCGATATTTTTCGCTAACTTAACAACTTTCCCTTGATAGCTGTTTCCATTATTTACCTTTTGAGCAAATTCTTTTAATTCTCTTGCAGATGATATGGTAAGATAAGATGTATCTTTCGGGGTATCATTACTACTTTCTGCCTTTATAATTGTTTTCCCCTGCATCCCTGTACACAAAGCATTTCCATTTGATACTAATGCCGCACTCATTACAATTGCCAGCATACCTCTACATAATGTTTTATATTTCATATTTAAAATTCCCCCTCTTTTTATTATTCTCTCTCATCTAAAGGCACATAACTCTTATGTTTTGCCACCGCCTTGTAAGCGGGACGAATTATCTTTCCTTCATTGATAATTTCCTCAATTCGATGTGCGCTCCATCCTGCAATACGTGCGATTGCAAAGATTGGTGTATAAAGCTCTGGTGGAAGATCCAGCATACTATATACAAATCCACTATAAAAGTCAACATTGGCACTAACACCTTTGTAAATCTTACGTTCCTTCGCAATGACTTCTGGTGCAAGTCTCTCCACCATAGCATACAGATTAAACTCTTCCATACGTCCTTTTTCCTGTGCTAAATCATGCACCAATCCCTTAAAGATTTCTGCTCTAGGATCTGAAATAGAATATACTGCATGACCCATACCATAAATAAGACCCTTTTTATCAAATGCCCTTTTATTTAATAGGTCGCATAAATACTGCTTTACTTCTTCCTCATTGGTCCAATCTGACACCTGCTTTTTCATATCGTCAAACATACGAACTACCTTGATATTTGCTCCACCGTGTTTTGGTCCCTTCAGAGAACCTAAGGAAGCGGCAATAACAGAATAGGTATCCGTTCCTGATGAGGTTACCACATGTGTTGTAAAGGTAGAGTTATTTCCACCTCCATGCTCCGCATGAAGAATCAACGCAATATCTAAAATCTTTGCTTCCAATTTTGTAAATTTACTATCTGGACGCAATAAATGTAAAATATTCTCGGCTGTAGAAAACTCTTCTACAGGCTGATGAATAAATAAACTATTTCCTCTTTGATAGTGACTATATGCCTGATAACCGTATACTGCAAGCATTGGGAATAAGGCAATCAATTGTAAGCATTGACGAAGTACATTTTCTACCGAAGTATCATCTGCACAATCATCGTAAGAGTATAATGTTAATACACTGCGCGCCAATGTATTCATCATATCTGCACTTGGTGCCTTCAAAATAATATCACGTACAAAACTGGTTGGTAAAACGCTTCTATAATTTGCCAACAATTTCTTAAATGTACTTGCCTGCTCCTTATTTGGAAGCTCCCCAAAAATTAATAAATATGCAGTTTCTTCAAATCCAAAACGATCTTCCCTTAAAAAACCTGCTGTCAATTCCTCGATATCAATTCCCTGAAAATAAAGTTTTCCCTCACATGGTATCATATCATGGTCCACAATTGTATAGGAACGAATCTCTGAAACTTCTGTAAGGCCGGTCAGCACGCCTTTTCCGCTCACATCACGCAAACCACGCTTTACATCATATTTGGAGTACAAATCTGTATCAATGACTGCATTCCTCCTACAAATCTTCGCAAACTCCTGTACCTCTGGTGCCATTTCTGAAAAATACTCAGCCATGTAATTCTCCTCTCTCTACTTAACTTTTTAGGTAATTACGAAACTTTTCCAATCACTACAAAATGTAATCAAACCATTAACAATCACCTAATGTTGCCACCATAACTGCTTTAATGGTATGCATACGATTCTCTGCTTCATCAAAAATAACATCCGCATGTTCTTCGAATAATTCTTCTGTAACTTCTTTTCCTTTTACTGCAGGAAGACAATGCATTAAAATCGTTGTATCCTTTCCTGTACGTGCAAATAATTCATGATTTACCTGGTATGGCTGTAACAATGCAATTCTTTCTGCCGCCTTATCTTCTTCACCCATAGAACACCATACATCCGTATAAATAGCGTCTGCGTCCTTTACTGCATCTAACTGATCTGAAATTGTAATGGTTGCACCAGATTCTTTGGCATAGCCCTGGCACAAAGAAACCAATTCATCTGTTGGCCATAAAACTTTTGGTGCCAAAATCGTAAAATGTAAGCCCATCTTTGCACTACCAATCATAAGACTGTTTGCCATATTATTTCTTCCATCCCCAACATATACAAAGTGTAAGCCTTCCAATTTTCCAAACTGTTCACGTAATGTAAGAAAATCTGCTAAAATCTGAGTTGGATGGTATTCATCTGTCAAACCATTCCAAACAGGTACTCCACTATACTTTGCCAACTTCTCAACTGTCTCCTGCTTGAAGCCACGGAACTCAATTCCATCAAACATTCTTCCTAATACACGCGCAGTATCTTCCACACTTTCCTTATGTCCAAGCTGAATGTCATCCTTTCCAAGATATTCTGGATGTCCACCTTCATCAATACAACCGATTGTAAAGGAACATCTTGTTCTAGTAGAAGGTTTTTCAAAAATCAAAGCAACATTTTTACCTTTCAAGCTGTTTCCTGTAATTCCTTTCTTCTTTTTTGCCTTTAAATCAGCAGCTAAATCAAGTAAATAACTAATCTCTTCCTTTGTAAAATCTTTTAATGTTAAAAAACTACGTCCTTTTAAATTCATATCTGTTCCTCCAATCTTTTTATAGACAACAATAACTGCCAAAAAACAATTCCAATTTTTTCTCTATTTACGAATAAATAATCACATTTATTGTATTTTTATTCATTGTATCACTTTTAAGGGCTTTGTCAAGTCTCACAGGCTTAAATCCTACTTGTCTTTGTCCTCATTATTTGCTTCCGCTTGCTTTTCCTTATCTGTCTTTTGATGTTTATTTTCTTTATCTGGAACCTCCACCTCATGTGTCACATAGTCTGCAATCAAGTCTTGCTCCAACACCTGTCTAGAAGCTGCCTTTAGTCCCAACATTTTTTCATACTGCTTCTCATAATCATTAATATCGACCTCTTCTAAGGTATCTCGTTTCCACGCTTTGCTTCCTTCAAAAATACCTTCTCTGGAAATGTCGAACATAATATCATCATAGGCAAAGGAACCTTCAAATAAATATGCCGTAAATGCTGCATATCCATGTTCCGCAGTAAGTAAATTTTGTCCCATAATATAAGGCTGCTCTAATTTAAAATCCATAAGATAAGACATCGTAGGTAAAAAGTCTACCTGACAGCCCAGCGTGGATATGGTTTTTGTCACTTTACTTCCTGGAATATGAATAATGCAAGGTACTTTTAACATCTCCTCATATCCATAGTCTTTTCCTAAAAATCTTCCAACGTACTCGTCATTTTTATCCATCGTACAATTCAAACCATGGTGATCTCCATAAAAAGCCAAAATTGTATTGTCGTATAATCCAGCTTCTTTTAATGCAATCAACTCTCCGATTGCCTCATCCGTATAATGGACCGCCTGTAAATAATTTGCGAACTTGCTGCCCTCATCCTCTGGTAAAATATCTAACTTTTGTAATTTCTTCGGTATTTCATATGGATGATGGCTGGTAAGCGTAATTCCAAAGGAAAAGAAGTTGCCCTTTTGTTTGGAAAGCACATCCACCATCTGCTTAAACATGGATTTATCAGAAATTCCAAGTCCTACTATATCAGAGGAATCCAGCGTCTCAATGCTGTAAAAATTATCAATCCCCTGATATGGATATGCCGCCTGCCGATTCCAAAATGTGGCTTCATTTCCATGAAATGCAAAAGTTGTATATCCCTGCTCTTTCAACTTCCAAGGCAATCCATTGTAAGTATTATCGGTATAAAGTCGATAACTCTCTCCATCAATAACCGGATAGAGACTATTTAGCGTTGCAAATTCCGCATCCGCTGTATTGCCCTTTCCTATAATAGAATAGTAGTTATCGAAATAAATACTTTCCTCTCCGATTAATTTATTTAAATTCGGTGTCAACACCTGACCGTTATATTCGCGATTTATCAAAAAATTTTGAAAAGCCTCCAACTGTATCACAATTACATTTTTATCTTTTCCAATTCCTTTTAAACTTTCAATATCTGGAGAATTGTCTGTTACATCTGGTGTATCATTTGCATCCTCCACCACATTGATAACATCCTGCGGCTCCCAGAAATCATGATGTACTGCCTGATATGCCACATCCACAATATCCTTTATATGATTTGTCATAAAACCAACACTATTAATTTTGGTAAGGAACGTAGTTCCTCCTGGATTTATGACACAAACAAGAATAAACGCAGCAAGTATCCCTTCTATTACACCTTTTTGAAAATTCGTAAATATTCCCGCATATTTCTCTTCCGATGCCTTTCTGCGAAAATAGTAAGATGCAAAAGGAATATCCCAGATTAAAAAAATACTGGCAGGTATTAAAGTAGCAATAAAACTTTGTGGCACCTTTGCAACATTCGACACTTGATAAATCTGTCTGACAGATACCGTCTGATTGTAATAATTAAAATACATCGAATCTGCAAACATCAAAAAACTAAGTCCCACATATATAATCATAAAAATTGCATATTTATGCTTCCATTTACTCTCACTTAGATGAGAAAATATAATCCAAAATATAAAAATAGTCCCTAATAATAATGGATGTAAAAAAGGATTCACATCAATCAAAATATAATACGTCACTACTTTTAACAACAAAAACGCAAGTAACATATAAGGTACCTGCACAATCTTTCTTATCTTTTCCAATACACTCATTCCTTTAAAGCACAGTAAGCTGTCATCAAATTGTTTTGATGACAGCTCTACCTTTGCTATTTTCATCGAAGAGACATTCCTATCTCAACCAATTGTAATTTATTTTTCTGCAACTTCCACTACAGATTTTGCAAGTCCTGCTAAACTCTGTATCTCAGATGGAATAATAATCTTTGTTGCCTGACCATCTGCCGCCTTAGCAAAAGCATCCAAACTCTTTAACTGAATTACCTGTGGTGTAGCTCCTGCTTCGTTCAAGAAGCGGATACCATCTGCATTCGCCTGCTGTACTCGTAAAATTGCCTCTGCCTGACCTTCCGCCTCGCGGATCATCGTCTGCTTCTTTGCTTCTGCACGAAGAATAGCAGCTTCCTTCTCAGCCTCTGCTTCCAAAATAGCAGATGCTTTCTTACCTTCTGCAACTAAGATGCTAGACTTCTTCTCACCTTCTGCTTTTAATAAAGTCTCACGACGTTCACGCTCTGCCTTCATCTGCTTCTCCATAGAATCCTGAATTTCAGCAGGTGGAATAATATTCTTAAGCTCTACACGATTTACCTTGATACCCCAAGGGTCTGTTACTTCATCCAAAGTAGCTCTCATCTTTGCGTTGATATCCTCTCTGGATGTAAGTGTCTGGTCTAACTCCAACTCACCGATAATATTACGAAGTGTGGTTGCTGTCAGATTTTCGATTGCCATAATCGGATTTTCAACACCGTAAGCAAATAACTTCGGGTCTGTAATCTGGAAATATACAACGGTGTCAATCTGCATCGTTACATTATCCTTTGTAATTACCGGCTGTGGCGGAAAATCCATCACCTGCTCTTTTAACAGAACTTTTCTTGCCACCTTGTCAATAATCGGAACCTTAAAATGCAGTCCAACCGACCATGTACACTGATAGCCGCCCAGTCTTTCAACAATAAACGCATGTGCCTGTGGCACAATTTTAATACAAGATGCCAGTACACAAAGAATAATTACTACAATCGCAATAATAATAATTGGTACCAGGCTAATCTCCATTTCATTTCCCATAACATGCCTCCATTCCGCGCTTTT
>ERZ779673.304-NODE-304-length-23356-cov-2.341745_pt1 | contig 23356 bp, 10 predicted proteins | sample MGYA00511956_ERZ779673 | MGnify/ENA primary metagenome ERZ779673 (study PRJEB29588, sample SAMEA2152065) | human gut metagenome | biome: human gut; feature: human-associated habitat; material: faeces | place: Denmark | collected 2008/2010 ... | reverse complement strand
TCACGAGTATTTAATTGTTTTAATTGTAAAAATCGATTACGAGTCATTTTTGGGTTTGATTTTGTTGAAATTAAGTTGTTATTTGAATTGATTTTGATAAAAAATAAAAAAGAGCTTTAATAAGCCTTTAACATGACATTTTTCGACTAAATATATTCTTATTTTACAAATGAATATATTTACTTAAATTAATTTTTAAGTAAATTCTTTAAAAAATATAAAAAAACTCTAAAGAAATGTATCTCTAGAGTTTGTTTTTTTATAACTTCTTCTTTTTAAAATCATTTTATGAGAATGTTATTTTTCTAATGCATTTATAATTAATTTAAACTTTTTATTATAAGTTATTATCAAGCCAATCTAATACATAATTATGTACTTCATCTTTATTTTTTTCAAGCATTATTTCATGTCTACAATCCTTAAAAAGTTTAAAAGTTACATTTTCATTTTTCATTTTATTGTATAGTTTTGTTGTACCTTTACCCATGTTCCCTACTGGATCTTTATCTCCAGCAAAAATTAAAACTTTTAAATTTTGAGGTGTTTTTTTATGATTTTTATTTAGCTTTTTTGTTCCTTTGAAAAAGTATTTAAAATATGCTAATGTGAAGATTCCACCACATTCAGGATCGTCTATATATTTATCAACTTCTTTTTCGTCTCGATTAATCCAGTCTACTTCAGTTCTATTTGGTTTAAATTTTTTATTGTAAGCTCCAAAGGTAATTTTATCAAGTAATTTGCTGCGATATTTTCTTCCTTTAAAGAAAATTAAAGTTGATGCTAGAATATTTCCTGTTGTTAGCAAAAAGTTAGAATTTGATCCGCTTCCACATAAAATTAGACCATTGATTTTATTTCCATATAATTCTGAAAAACGATTTGAAACAAAACTTCCCATGCTGTGTGAGAAAATACATATTTTTTTGTTTTCTTCATTTTTCTTTACGTATTCAACAATACAGTTTAAATCTTCAACAAGGTTTTGAAAGTTATCACCATCGCCCATATATCCATAATTTTCAATTGTATCAGTAGGAAAGTGACCACGATGACTATATGCATATACTTTATAGCCTCTTTTAATTAATTTCTCGCAAAACTCAAAATATCTTTCTATGTGTTCTGCCATACCATGAACAACAATTATAACAGTGTCATAATTTTCATTATTTGAAATATATGCTACTAATTTCTTTTTGTCAAATGCTTCTATATATGTTTTTGTAAATAATTCCATAAATTATCCCTTCAATTATTTAGAAATATCTTTTAAGAAGCTTATTCCTAAGCCTGTTCCCTTCAAATTAAAATTATCGCAAATTGTTGTACCTATGTCAGCATAAGTTTTACGTGTTCCTAAATCTATAGGATTGATATTTGTTCCATAAACAATTAAAGGAATATATTCGCGAGTATGATCTGTGCCAGAGTGAACAGGATCATTTCCATGATCAGCACAAATCATTAACAAATCATCATCACTAATATATTTTAGTAATTCAGTTAAATCATTATCAAACTCTTCTAAACAATTAGCATATCCAACAGGATTACGTCTATGTCCATATAAAGCATCAAAATCAACTAAATTAACAAAACACAAGCCATGAAAGTCTTTATTTTTAGCAATATCAATTGTTTTAAGCATACCATCATGATTAGAAACTATTTTTGTTGCTTCAGTGATGCCTTCACCATCGAATATATCTCTTATTTTGCCAATGGCAACAACATCAAGTTTGTTATCTTTTAAGATATCAAGACAAGTGCGACCAAAAGGCTTGATAACGTAATCATGTCTACGTGGTGTACGCGTAAAGTTTTCTGGAGTTGTTCCAACAAATGGTCGAGCAATAATGCGTCCTACCATCCAATCAGGATTTTCTAAAGTTATTTTACGAGCTATTTCACAAACTCTATATAGTTCTGGAACTGAAACTACTTCTTCGTTTGCGGCAAGTTGTAAAACTGAATCAGCTGAAGTATAAATAATTATTTTTCCGGTTTTCATATGCTCTAAGCCTAATTCTTTGATTATCTCAGTTCCGCTGGCTGCATAATTACCAATAAATTCATGTCCAGATTCTTTTTCTAATTTTTCAATCAATTCTTTTGGAAAACCATTTTCTGTAAATGAAGGGAATTTTTTAGTCACTTCTAAACCCATAATTTCGAAATGCCCAGTTAAAGTATCTTTACCAACACTTAATTCTCGGCATTTACCAAAAGCGGCCAAAGGATTTTTTGTTGGTTCAGTATTATTAATGTCAGTGATATTTCCAATTCCTAGTTTTTTAAGTGTTGGAATAGAAAAATCAGGTTTACTATAACTTAAATGTTTTAAAGTATTTGCTCCTTTGTCGCCATATAAATAACTATCAGGGCATTCACCACACCCTACAGAATCAATAACGATACAAAATACACGTTTATATGTTTTCATTATGATAATCTCCTTTATTTTTTATTTTTCGCATGAGGATGTGAATTTTCAAAAACATCCTTTATCTTTGCACTATTAATATGCGTATAAATTTCGGTTGTTGAAATGTCAGAATGACCTAAAAGTTCTTGAATCAAACGCAAATCTAATCCACGTTCTAAAAGATGAGTTGCAAAACTATGTCTTAGCTTGTGTGGCGAAATAGCTTTCGTGATATTTGCTTCCTTAGCTTTATCACGAATTATAATAAAGAACATTTGTCTAGTCATTTGCTCACCATTGTGATTTAAAAATAAATAATCATTTATCTTTGGACTCGCAAGTTTAGGTCTTCCAAACTCTAAATATCTTTTTATCAATTCACTAGCTTTGTTTCCTATAGGAACAATACGTTCTTTAGTTCCTTTACCAACAACATCAATTATTCCCATTTGTAAATGGATTGATGATAATTTTAAGTTGATTAATTCACTTACTCTCAGTCCACATGAATATGTAAGTTCAACCATTGTTTTATTACGAAGTTCTAATGGTGTTGATTCATTAAAAGTTGCTAAAAGAGCATCAACTTCTTCTAACGATAAAACAGTTGGAAGCTTTTTTTCTTTTTTAGGATTTGTAATCGTCTTAGCAACATTTTGATTAGAGTAGTGGAATTTTACAAGAAAGCTATGAAAAGATTTAATTGACGATAACTTTCTTGAAATGCTACTTGAAGTTAAATTTTTTCTTTTTAAAGTCACTAAATAACTTCTTATATCATTTACACTAATATCTTTAGGATCACAAACATTTCTGTACTTCATCAAATACTTTAAATAATCTTCGTTATCTTTTAAGTAGTTATCACAAGTATTTTTACTCAATCCTAATTCAGTAGTTATATACATTTCATACTCAATTAAATAATTAGTCATTTAAATCACCATATATAGTATAGCACAATCAATCAAAAAGGTCAAAAGACAAAATGTCAGTTAATATAGAATTAACAATATACATTTGCTTAGGATTAACATATATGTTATTATCATCTAAAATTAAATTGCCATTTGATAAATGTTTATTTATATTATTTATTTCAAGTAAGGAAACATTAAATTTATTATAAAATTCATTTATATCAATTCCTTTACGAGTTCTTAGTTTAAGCATTATTTCATCATACATCAAATCACTTTTTGAAAGAATATTCATTTCTGAGTACACTAAATTATTTTTATCTATTCCTTCATAATATTTATTTAAATTGGTTATATTTTTATATTGAACATTATCAATGAAATAGCTTGCGCCTGCACCAACACCTAAATAATTATCATTCATCCAATATGTCATATTATGAATGCTTTCATATCCTTCTTTTGAATAATTACTAATTTCATATCGTTCATAACCTTTTTCAGACAAAAGATTAGTTATTTTCTCATAGATATCAGCTTCTACATCATCATCTAATGGTTTGTAATTGCAATGTTTTATCATTTTTTCTAGTATTGTTTTTTCTTCGATGATTAAAGTATAACATGATATATGTTTCACATCTAAATCAATTAATTTTAAAATATCTTTTTCTAATAATTCATATGTATCATTTTGTAAACCATAAATTAAGTCACAACTAATATTTGTTATATTATTGTTTTTAAGAAGATTTATAGCTTTATAAATATCATAATGCGTATGATTACGATTAAGAATCATAAGTTTATTATCATCTAGTGACTGCGCACCAAGACTTATTCGATTAACATTAAACTCTTTAAATAAAGAAATTAATTCATCATTTACATCTTTAGGATTGCATTCCATAGTGAACTCAATTACCGAATTAAGATTTATTAATTTTGATAATTTTATAAATAATTTTCTTAGAATTGCAGTTTTAACACATGATGGAGTTCCTCCTCCAATATAAATTGTTTTTATTTCTTTCATATATTCTTTTTTCATTTCTAATTCTTTTAATAAATAATCAAAATATTTTTCAATTGATTTTTCCTTTGCAATCATCTTATAAAAGTCACAATAAATACAAATATGATCACAAAAAGGAACATGAATATATAATGAATTTATAGGCATATTTATCACCTCATTTACTCAAAAAGACTTTTTTTGCATAAATATATCAATAAAAATATTATTTTGACAATAAAATAGATGTTTAGACAATTTATTATATTCAAAATTATAAATTGAATATTTTTATTTTAAAATATAATTATGACAAAATATGTCAGTTTATTACATTTTTACTTAATTTATTTATATAAAAAGGTATAAAAAATCAATTTCTGAGAGTTTTATTTTTATTTTACGATTAATTTATAATTAAAAATAATCAAATAGCAATAAGTATTACTATAGAACACTTAAATACATATTTGATTATTATTTTTAATTATAGAACTCTTTTAGTATAACAGGAATATAATTTGTAGGATTATAATCAGTTTTACTTGATAACTTTCCTCCTCCTGTTATGTTTCCAAACATATGTCCCCAACCACCTTCGTAATTTAAGTATTCTTGAAAATCATTATAATGGTTATATGTATAGAACAAATGTTTTTCATTAATATCATTTATTTCATCATAGTTTTCGTCATAACGCGAATAAACAATTCTAGCAGCTCCACGAGTTATTTTTTTACCATCGTTATAAATTGTTACTTCATAATTGGGATCACAATCAGTACCTGTTGTTCCTAAATCTAATTCGTAGTAATATAAGTTTCCACCGCAACCATTAATGTTAGGCAAAATCGGTTCATATGGATATTTATAAATATCACCACTAAAATATGAATGATTAACACGAAGATATTCGCCCCAAATAGAATTTGTAGGTTTCCCTGATTTCTTTTCGATATAGTTTGCTGGTACATCGTTATAAGCAAATATATAGGCGCTTACTTCTTCTAATGTCACATAAGCTCCACCTTTAAATATTTGATTAACTATTTTTCCAGAACTATTTAATACATAATATATATTTTTATCCGATGAATAAATTAAAGATGAATTTTTTACAAATACATTATTTTCACTTGGTCTATTTGTAATTGTTGGCTCTTGATCTTGAAGCGATATATCACCTGACATAAATCCATGTTCACTTCTATAGTAAGCATCTAAATAACTAGTTGCTTTTTTATACGATTTATAAAATTCATCAGAACTTACATTTTTATATGGATCTTCAGTTATAACATTTTCATTAATAATTATTGTATTGCTTTTTATATTTTTAATTACTCCTACAACAGCAATTGGGTTGCTATCTAAAGCAGTTATAACATTATTATTTATAATAGCATTTCCTTCTTCAACATAATATACTATATCTTTATATGAATTATCTGGATATACTGTAAAATCAAGAATAGCCGATTCGCCTTTTAATAAATTGTCTTTAGAACATGAAATAATTATAAGTTCTGGGGTAACTAAGTTTTCCGAAACTGTAATTGTTATTATATTGCTATAAACATCGTCAACAATTGCTTGAATTTTTGTTGTGCCTGTTTTTACAGCTTTAGCCAAATTATCTTCAATAATTATGGAATCGCCTTCAATTATTTGATATGTAAGATTTGCATATTCTATTGTTGGAAAAACATCAACAGAAAGTTTTGTTACTTTATTAATAAATAAACTAGTTGAGGAAGCTTTTAAAGTAACTTCTTTTATTTTTTCTTTATCAAAGATTTCAATTTTTATTTCTTCACTTGTTATATCCTTATAGCGAGCTTTAAAGATAACTACACCTTTTTCCTTAGAAGTTAAAATGTTATCAGTTATTGAACAAAATTCACTTCCTTCTATAAATTCAAAATCACATTTAACATTTTCTTCAATTAAAGTATTGTTAACGTAATATGAACAAGAAATAGTTAAGGTTTCTGGTACTGTTATTTTGTTAGTTGATAAAGTAACTTTAATAGATTCTTGATATTTAACTTCACATACAGTAATTATAATGCTATCTAAATATTTACCATCAGTAACTGTGATTGTACTTTGCCCAGCGGCAATAGCTGTAACTTTTCCATTGTTATCAACTGTTACACATTCTTCAGAACTTTTCCATGTTAACTCATTTACGGTTCCTACTATAACACACTCTAAATATATTGTGTCCCCAACTTCTAATGTTAGACTATTTTCATTTTTTATCTCAATGCTTCCGTATTCTTTTGTGCATCCAAGCAAAAATATTAGAACTATTATGGAAAAAACCATTATTTTTTTTATATAATTCATTTATATCACCTTTTTTGTATACATTCATATTATACTATAAATCGACAATTAAAACAATATAAAATTTAAAATAAAGACTTTACATTTTTTGATTTTAGCCTCAAATTTCGTTTTAAATTAATTTTTATAGACAATACGTGTTTTTATTCATTCTTATGTTTTAAATTATTTATTCTTCTTTTTTAGGCCCTTTATAAGGAAAATAACCTACCAAGTTAATGATAGGTTATTAAAACAATTATAGTGGAGAGAAATATAATTTAATATATTACAAACCAATCTTTTTCATTTATTGTTCCAAAATTAAATGATGTGGCATTAGCAGCTTTTAACAAGTAAGCAAAACCAGGATTATCTTTATTTCCGATAAGAGCATTTACAATAGTTGTTCCTATGAGCATATTTATACTTTCTAGAGTTCCTATTTTTAATACTTTATCAAGTGTTGTTAGTAAATCTATTGTATCTTCTATTGAAAGATTATTAATAGTAAGAGATTTATGAGTTAGTTCGTAATTAAATCCTTCTTCTTTCTTTTCAACATGTACAGTTGATGATACATAAAGATATTCAGGAATATATTTTTTCAAATACTTATAGGGAAATTTTTCCATATCTTCTTTGAAAGGATTAAGGTTAAGTTTTGCAATTATATTAAAGTCAGCACTTCCATTTTCGCTAATGTTTAAAAAATCAATTTGCATAATGTTAACCAAAATATCTTTTTCATTAATTTTTAATTTTCCTCCAGTTTGCTTATAAAACGCTGTTTGAGCCAAAGCTCCAACTTGCTTTTCTGTTAAAGAAATTGGGCTATTGAGTTTTTTTCCTGCTATCGCCGATGGATTAATCGAATAGCCATTATATTCTTTATTTTCTTCATAAACTATTAAATTTTTAAATTTTTTGTTTATCTCTTCTTTCATACTAACAAAATCATTTTCACCAAAGGAATTACGACAAAGTGTATTTTCGTCAACTTCTTTTGTGAGATTATTTAATTGTCCTGCAGTACGCAAAAGGTCAATTCCATATGTAGTACGAACATAAATATATCCACCAATTGTAGTGATGATTAAAATAAATACGATAACAAGAAGTGTAGTTAGTAATTTTTGTATTATTTTCATAAATATTCTCCGTTAGATAATTAGTCCAAATAGAACTCAATTGTTTTATTTCTTGAATATAAGACTTACAGATTTATTCATATTGAAGGAATAACACTGAATGACGAATAATTTACTTTTCCAATTGAACATCATATCCTTCATCTTTCCTCATATAACACAATATCAAGATTTTTTTGTTAGCGTGTATCCGTGTTTTTATAAATTAGTGATCTCAACCACCAGTCAAAAACATATGTAACATTATATTTGAAACCATCAACGTGTACACTGCAGTTCGTCCAATCGATAATTCGTCCCACACTAGTTTCGGTTTTTAAAGGGATTACCTTTTCTATTGGACGGCTTACAATGTAATAATAGTAATACTTTTTCTTGTAGGACAACACTTCATATCCGTATTAAATGAATACGGATATGTCAACAACAAATATCTTACGCTTATCCCACGTTTTGCATGTTCTTCTCTTATCACGTCTGCGTTCGTTGTGTGGTTTTCGTCAGTGTTCACGCTTAAAATATCCCACAAAAGAAACAATTTGATTTATTGTTTTCATTAGATATATCCGTTCCTGTGAATCAAAATATCGTTTTTAGAATTATAGTTATCCGCATTGACTACGAACGGATTGTTATTATTTCATCTTATTTCTTCTTGGTGAACAATGCTTTGATTTTTGCTCCGAGATTTTTGAAAAAGTTTCCGATAGCAGTGAAGCCTTTCTTCAAAGCAACGCCCAAGTCTGCAAACGTCTTTTTCTTGACTGCAAACCAAAGAACAGCAAATCCGATGATTCCTGCGACCGCTACTGAACCGATTATAATACCCGCAATTTGTCCGCCAGAAAGTCCGTCCTTTTTAGCAGGTGGGTTGATTTCGCCTCCGCCCGAAGGCATATCATCGTACACAGCCGTAAGAGTTGTTACGTCTGTTACGGTGAAGGTATAACTCTTTTCGGTGCTGACGATTTTTCCGCTTGCGTCCTGCCAGCCCTTGAATACTTTTCCTTCTACCGGATCGTTTGCGGTAATGGTTACGCTGTCGCCTTCTTTATACGTTCCTGCGCCCGTTCCGCCTTCGACTTTGATTTCAATCGACGGAGCAGCCTCTATATCTCTGAAATGCGCTTGGATTGTGATTTCGCATGCAGGCATTTCAAAGGTTGTTTTTGAACTTGTTGCACTTTCAAACACAATCGTAACTCCCGCAGTTTCGCAAGTCCATTTGTCAAAGACTTTTCCTTCCTTAGCAGGGTTTGCGATTATGATTATAGTTTCACCGGCTTTTGCAGGTGATTTGTCTTTCGTACCATCCACAACATATATTTCAAACTTTTCAATAGTCAAATAGGTTGCTTTAAAGGTTACGTTACCGCCAGGCATATGAAACTTAATTTCCGTTTTAGTTAAGTCCATACCCGTCGTGTCAAGTCCAGTAACTTCCCATTTGTCAAAATATTCATCGTCACCAGGCTCATTTGCCGTTACGGTAACTTCCGTCTGATAGGTTGCCATATCCAAGATGGTTGTTCCGTTCATGACAGTAATTTTGTAAATAACGTCTTTGTACGTTGCTTCCATCGTCACGTTGCTTGCAGGCATTTCGAAAGTAACAGTTGGTTTTGCCAAATCCTCGTCGGACAAGGTAATTCCCGTAACAACCCACTTATCGAACTCTTTTCCCGTTGCCGGAGCATTTGCCGTCACCGTGATTTCTTTTTCATATTTTGCCGTTGTCGCGCTCGACGTTCCGCTTGTTACCGTTATGTTGTAAATAATATCCTCAAACAAAGCGGTCAATTTAACGTCCTTTTCGGGCATCGTGAAAGTAATTTCCTGTTTCGTTACGTCCTCCGTAGGAATAGTAACACCTTCATAAACCCATTTGATAAACGACTTGCCCGTAGGTATCTTAACTGTCACGGTAACGCTTGTTCCGCTTTTGTGTTTGGTAACGTTAGTGTTAGCGTCAACAACGGTAACAGTATTAAGTCTTACGTGAACGGCAACATAATTGCTTGCTTCGGTAGTAGCGGTTGCTTTATAGCGAACGTAATACGTTCCTTCGGCAAGTCCGGTTGTTTCAGTATCCGTACAAGGGATCGGTGACGTGAACAACGTATCGGTGGAGTATTCCATATCGGCGGTCGTTCCCGTAATTTTGCCGTCCGTTGCGCCGTCAGCCGACGGAGCAACGCCTTCAAGCCCCGTAGGCGGAGTTTTTGTGCCTTTGACAATTTTAAACGTCCTTGAAACAGGAGCAGTGATTTGATAATTTCCGCCGTCCTTGTCACTTACAGTCATCGTTGCCGTACCGATTTCTTCGTTGTGTTCATAGGACACAGAATATTCGCTTGCGTCTAATACGCTTAACGAAACTTTATCCTTGACGGTATGCGAAGGCGTAATGGCGTAACCCGTATATTCATACGTATCTTTTTCAATCGTTAACTCCACTTCAATAGGACGCCGTGCGATTTCCCATTCAACCATTTTATCTTCGATTGTGCCGTCTTCCCATTTATAACCCGAATTGAGTCTGATTGTCGCAATATATTTTCCCGCATTCGTTGCTTTGCCGTTTACCACAACGTACCCCTCGCTGTCTGCAAAACCCTTTTGCTCGCTTTTGTTATAAACGAGCCCCGTAATAGCGTCGGGGATTTTTATCGCCTTGCCGGAAACGATTTCATATATTAAATTATTCGAAGCGACCGTCATGGCATAGTTCGTTTTTTGCAAAACGTTCGCGGGGATTTCTATCCAAACAAACTCTGCTTTTGCCTGCATAGGCGTTCCGCTTACCGTTATTGTCATTTCGGTAGCACCTGACGCAACGTCCGCTTTCACCTTTGCGACAAGTCCTTTCGGCATATTCTTAAACCACGCCGTCACGTCCGTATCTTTTGCAATCGCTTTGAAATTGTCGCCCGTAAGCGTAAGTTTTACATCTTGTTCTTTCAAAGCCGCGTCTGTAATACCGCTTATCTTAACGTCGTCCGCAACAGCGGAAGCCTTTAACGTATCGCCGTAAACGAAACGCAACAAACCTATGTTTGACGGACTATAACGCTTTTCTGAATAAAGAAAACAATCGGGGATTGTACTTGATGCATCACCTTTTTCGCCCGTTTCCAAGTTTGTACCGCTGCCGAGTTTTGCCCAACATTTAAATGTTTCTCCCAAAAGAGTAATACTGACGCCTTCTTTCAAATCGAAAACCTGATTTTCTATATCATACAAAGCAGGAGATTTGCACCTGATGTCAACCGTCGATTTTCCTAAAATTTTCAGTTCTTCGTTTGTTTGATAAAAATCGAATAACCTTTTTACAACGTCAACGATAACAACGCTGTCTTGTATAATCATAGCTTGCCGATAAATACCAAAAGCATTAGACTCGTCTGTCGCAGACGTGACCTTAACGGTACTGTTTTTTATATCGATACCTACGTGTCCCACAGCGGGAGACCCATAATTAAAACGACTGTTTATACCTATATAACACCCGTTTACTTCGACGTTTGCATTGTCGTGTATTTTAATAGCGCTTTCTGCTGATTCAATTCCATAAGAATTGCTTCCGTTAATGAAATCAACGGTTACCTTTCCTGAACCGGAAATATCTATAACACCCTTTTTGGCATTGATGCCATACTGTTGCCACGTGTCCTCACCTACATTTATCAGTATTTTTTTCTCACCCGTTCCGGACAGTATGATATCTCCACTATATGTTTTCATCGCTGCGCTTTTAGCTTTAATATCAAGTGTCGCACTCCCTTCTACTTTGATAGAACCATCACTTGAAAAAAGCCCGATACTTGTTTTACCGTAAAATGAGTTGATATTAATGGAAATGTTACCGCCGTTTATGGTCATGCCATTTTCGACGTTAATACCATAACAACTTTCTTCCACGTCGCTCGTTTCCACGTTAATCGCCAAAGAACCGCTACCCGTAATCGTGATTGCGCCACGAGAATAAATAGCGGCATAATAAGGATCACTCGAATGGCCAAACTTCTTGGAAGTATTGTCAACCGTTATGGTGTTGTTCCCTTCAACTTGAATCGTTTTTCCGCTAAAATCAATTTCCTTTCCGTTGTAGCCGTTCAGAGTTAGCGTTTGTGTCGCGCTTTTATAGGAATACCCGACACCGGACATATCGGATTCTCCGCCGATTGTAAGTCCGCCTGTCGTTCGCGTTCCGCCTTCCGCATAGACCGTACTCGTCTGGCTTGCAAACACAATGCCGAGTATAAGTGCAAGGTACATTATAAGATTGAAAAAAAGTCTAAAAATTTTTGATTTATTCGCCTTAGTGTGTGTCATAATTGTATCTCCTTTTATATTTTTTGTGGGGACATGTTCATCTCTTTTCTTTTAAGAATTTACAGGGGAATCGCCTGTTACGACGCCTCCCCTTGTAAAAACATGATTAGTCTAATTTATTTTGTACACGCGAACATATAGTTCGACTACGCATTCCGGATTGGAAATTGCCTTGATTTTTATGGTATAAGTTCCAGGAACCGTGAAATCAAGATCACCGTTGTCGATTACATAATGAGTACCAAGCTCGAAAGTTTGCGTATTCTGGTCACCGTAAACCGTTCCTGTTACTGTAATCTTCGAGGCGTCGGGTTTTACTCCATTTCCGCCGATAGCGTATTCTGCAACCAGTTCGTACGAGTTGTTTCGCGAAAAACCGGAATCATTCATTATCAACTCGGTGAAATTGTGAATATCACCGACATTATGAACTTTGAGCGTAATAATACGATAAAGTTCTGGACATGCTGTTGGGATAAACTTCACGATATAAGTACCTGGTTCAGGTTTCGTAGAATCCCAACCACCGTTATCAATAGTATAGCCGTTGTTGTATTTCCACGTAACCATACTGTCTTGACCTACTACAGACGCTTCCAACACGATTTTAGTTATATCGAAAGTATTTTCGCCAATTATATAATCGACGATAAGATCTCCGTTTCCATCTTCACCGATGTACTCATATTCCTGACCGGGATGTAACCACACATTTTCATAATCGCCTTCGCCAAGAACACGAACGATAAACTTCAGTTGTTTTTCAGGCTGATATATAACAGTGTATGTAACCGTGTACAAACCAGCTTTACCATAATTTAGTCCGCCGTAATCTATCGTGTAGTCTTCATGCAATACAAGCCTCATATCGTTTGACGTTCCATAAATTTCCGCATATATTTCCACGTCTTCAGGAGCAAAGCGATACTGTCCGCCAAGTTCGACGTTTATGATTGTTGTATCGTCGATCGTAGTACTACCTTGTGCATTGTGACGTAGTTTTATTATGCCTCCGCGGAATTTTGCCATAACATTCATATTGTCGTTGATTGTGAACGTCCAAGTTTGCTCGCCGGAAAGTTTCACATCGAAATTTTCTCCGCCGAACCAACCGATAAACGTTGCTTCGCGAGCAGCTTCCGCCGTGAGAGTTATTTTAGTCCCTTTGTTTACAGGTCTGCCGTTACCGAACTCTACCATCTCGCCGTTTTCCTTAATATATCCATTGCCTTCGATAAATGCGTTAAATACTGGTTTTGCGGCAAATTCAGCAAGTATACTCATATGTCCGTTAACCGTAAACGTGTATTCGGCATCAGTAGATATAAGTTTTGGAGTCTGAGTTGATTGATCTATCCAGCCGATAAATTCATAATACTGGTCGTTTGTCTGCGCCGTTAGCGTTATTTTCGTTCCTTTGTCTACATGTCTGCCGTTTCCGAATTCAGCTTTCTCGCCGTTTTCAAGTATCATGCCGACTTCGCCATAATTGCTGTATGCGATAAAGTTGAACATCTCAGCAACTCTGATGGTGATAACAGCTTTCACAGACGGATCTTTAAGATAAGTATATGTTATCGTATAAACGCCTTCTACGCTTGTATCGAGCAAGCCGTCGTTGTATCCTATTGTGCTTGTTATTTTGTATTCAGTTTGACGTACAAGTTTTTCGTATTGATCGCCCGTTTTACCGAGAACAGTTAGGTTTTCAGGTTGAGCATAGAACATCTGATTCAAGCCAAGTTTATATTCCGTGATTATGATTCCTTCGTTGTCAGTATCGAAACCGCTGGTATCGTTGACTTGAAGCTTGATGTCGGTAACCGTCTTTCTGAACCTAGCAACAAGATGTAAGTTTCCGGTGCTGATATCGCCGTAGTTTACATATACTTTAGCTACATATGTTAGGTCACCGCCTACGAAAAATCCTTCGTTAGCGTCGAACCAGCCGACAAAAGCATATCCTTCTTTTTCCTTGACTGTAATAGGCACAAACGAATTGTTAGGCAAATTGTCGAAAATCACGTGTGTTTCGCCAGGATTGTCTACAAACTCGCCGCCACCTTCTATACTTGCTTCCACGATGAATGACAATGCGAATCTAGCATAAACGTTCATATTTTCGTTTACCGTGAATTCATACGCCTTATCCTCAGAGATGAGTTTTGCGTTTTCATCAGCGCCGTCATACCATCCTGCAAATTTAGAATAATCGTAAGACGCTTTTGCGTAAACTTTAACCTTTTCGCCTTCTTTAACTACTGCCTTGACAGAATCGAGAGCTTCGGCACCTCCATCAGGATCACTGCTATAAACCTTGCCGTATTCTAATGCATATGCGTTTAACTCAACTTCTTTTTTCTCGACGAATTTCGCGTAGATATAAGTATCAGAGTTTATCGTAAACGTCTCGGTAGCGTTTGCTGAATAGAATTGCTTCTCATCTGAGTTACCGTACACTATATACCAGCCATCGAACTTATAGTCATCGTCGGCTACAGCCGTCAGCGTAAGCGTTTTGCCGATGCCCACTTCTTCATAATAACCGTCTGGCGAATTGACAACCGTTACGTCGCCTTTTCTGATACAGCCATGTATCATGAAATCTTCTGATTCTTCCATGTAAGAATACGTAGTATATCCGGGCACAGACACAGTAAGCGTACATTTTACGCTTGTATCGCGTTTAAGAGTGATTGTAATCGGATATTCGCCAGTCTTCGTATAATCTACGGCACTCGCGTCTACTTCGTATTCGAGCGAACCGAGCACATAAACTTGTTCGTCGTTTTCTGGATCCGCAAACCCTCTGACAACGATCTGTTGCATGTCTGGCTTTTGCTGCAAAATCAGCGAATAATGGAAAACTCCATCCTCATCAAAGCCCGCATCGTAGCCGTCTGCAACTATTTTCGAAAGTTTAGCTACAAATACCGCATATATATTTATCGGTTCAGTAACGTTTTCGATAAAGTATTCGGCATTGTACGAAACAATATTGCTTTGAGAATTATTTTCGTAATCGGTTGCCCACGCAAAGAATTCATACTCGCATCCACTCATTTTGCCTGGTACGGCTCTCAACGTTACCGTCGATCCTTTTTCTATCGTTCCCATTGATAGCATTTCATGGGATGTAGAGAACGATAATTTCTGACCGTTCATATAAATGTCACCAACGCCGCTAATACCCATATTTACATTGACGAAATTATATTCGAACACAGCTATTATGTTTACGTCCTGCCCGTTCTGTTCGAAGATATACTCTGTATCGAGCGAAATAGGTTGTTCCGAACGGTTTCCTTCAGCGTCTATCGAATACCACCCTGCGAATTTATTGCCAACATCGGGTACTGCCTTTATTATTTTTTCATCTTGCAAACGAAAATATCGCGAATTGTATTTTCCGCTAAGGATTGGATTTTTTTCGTCGCCGTTAACGATAAGTCTTCCGTTACCTTCAAATCCAGCCGTTATGTTTGCGTGTTTTTCAGAAATCGATATGAACACCAAACGACGATTTGTGTTTGGTGAATCAAAATTTACCCAATAAGTACCTTCTTTTGTAAAGTTCATTTCATCGTAATCAACAGTGTAATCGCCGTAATACAACGGAACCGATTCGTAACCGTTCGATGTTCTTCTGATACCTTCTACTTCTATTTTGGTAAGGTCTATTTCCGCAAGGCCCGGTCTGTAATATAAGTAGCTAAGATGACCATTTTTGTCGACAGGTATACCGGATTTTCCTGGAAGAAGGTTTATCATGTAAACACCTCTTTTTTCGGAATATTCAGGTTTAATTCTGAATCTTGCGATAACCATCGCTTCTTTTCCTTGTGCAATAAACTCATAGCGAGGTTGATTGCTCAATAGCTTGCCCACAACACCGCCATCAAAGCATTCGTACCATCCGTCGAAATCGAACTTTTCATCGGGTACCGCAGTCAGTATATGTTTCATTCCGACAAATTGGTCCTTAAACTTTCTCGTTTCGAACAGGCGTGTGTCATTTCCAACATAAAATTTACCACCATACATCGTTCTTGCCGTAAGATCAACGATTTTCGACGTAACATATACGTGCAAAGTAGAAGTTAATTGCGTTTCTTTCATCGTATACGTCACGACATAGTGACCATCCTTGTTATAGTCGACTTTATCTAGTCCTTCGACATCGTAGTACTCTTTAGGAATAGGCACATAAACGCCTTTGCCAAAATACATTTCTCTATAGCCTCGGAATTCCACGCCGTCTAGATTGATTTTATCAGGATTACCATTCTTAACGTACAGCACATGGCCTATGCTTCCGTCCTTATAACCAGAAGGTATGCCGGACTCGCCGGGGTAAAGCACGGTGTAACTGAATCCTGTGAGATCGGCTACAAACTTAGCTACTATAACGCGATCTTCTGTCACCTGTAAGTCGAGTACTTGTTCCGTTGAAAACGGCTCGTTTTCCATTTTACCATCAACTTCGTTATACCATCCGGCAAATAACGAACTGTATTCTTCGTTTCTTGCCTCAAATTGACTAGTAAAATTATTGTCAGGAGCGTACACCGTTTTTTGCTCGCCGCTTGTGAGGGAATACGTCATATACGAAAAATACTCCCAGACTAAAATATCAACATTGCCTTCCTTGACTCCGACAACCTTTACTGTAACCGCATGTCTTTTCACCGACGCACCGAATACGAAAAGCGAGAACGAATCGGTTTCAAAACTTACCTTTCCGTCTTTATATTCGCATGGCAACTCTTCGACTTCGTTTTTCCCTTTTATGTGGAAAACCATATAATCTTCAACTCCTTCAAGCGGCGCCGGAACAGCGACTTTTACTTTGCCATTCGGTTGAACCTTTACGTCGCCACTACGCACCGAAATATCCATAACGGCTATTTCAGACTGATCCGAAGCCGACATTTTGTCCGGGAGTAGTTTTAATGCATCCATGACTTCTCCATCGTTTAATTTCAGTTTTTCAGCAACAAGTTGAACGTCTTTTTCAAAGTCGCCGCCCGTTACCGTTACGCCCGTATCACTTTTGATAACGTCCGATATTTCGGTGTCGCAACCATTGCAACTAATGAAAATTACAAAAACACATAAGATTATTGCGCCCAATACTGCTGATATGATGCATAGTAATTTTTTGTTCATGAATTTTGCCTCCTTATATTTTTGTTTTTTAAATTGCTTTTGGATTTGTAATCCAAAACTTTGTTTTTTTTGCCTTTTCTAAGGTATTAGATAATTTTTTTCACCTTTTCGTGCCGATAATCGACTTATAGGCGGTTTTTTGACGTTTTATGATTACCTGTTTTTGGGTGTTCCTTTAATCGCGGCGATTAAATCGACAAACGTTTTTTTCTTAACAACAAACCAAAAAACAGCAAATCCGCCAAGTCCTACGATCGCTACCGAACCGATTACTATACCCACAATCTGTACGTTCGAAAGTCCGCCCTTTTTAGTAGGAGGGGTGATTTCGTCACCATCCATTTCGTCACCATCCGAAGGTATATCTTCATATACGGCAGTAAGGGTACTTCCTTTCGTCACCTTAAAAGTATAACTCTTTTCTGTGCTTACAAAATTTCCACTTTCATCCTTCCAACCCTTGAATAATTTGCCTTCCTTATCTTTTGCCGTTACTGTGGCACTTTCGCCAACAGTAAGTCTACCACCGCCAGTACCACCGACAACTGTGACTTCTACTTTTTCGAGTTTTGCTATCGTAAGATCGATGATCTCTGTTCCATTTTCATCAAAATGTTTTCCGCAGAAATCGCAATCTTTGTGTCCTTTCGAGCCTTCCTTTTCCTCAGTTGACAGTACTTCGGCTATCCACACTCCGAATTTATGTGCTTTAGCAATCACAAGCGAGCTTTCGTCAATAATAGGCTTAGTTGCCTTTTTGTCCTCGAACTTCACTTCGCAACCGCTGCACTTATAATAAGGTTTTAAGCCTTCCTTCATACAGGTTGCGCCAACTCCGTCAACAAGCGTAGTTTTGTGGATATGTCCGAGTGCAGGAGCGATGATATATTCACAATCGAGACACTTGACGGGTTCATCCTCGGTTGCCGCTGGTTTGTCGGTGCGATGTGCGGCTTCGTCCTTGATTACGTCGCAGTTTTTGCACTCGTGATAGTGTGTATCCTGGTTTGAGGACCATTCGGTCTTGAAATCGTGTATAATCGTTCGTTCACGTGTGATTTCAGTTTTCCCATAAGAGTCCTCAAAAAGTTTTCCACACTCCTCGCGCTGACACTCAAAATACATGGTATTACCGTCTTTGCCTTCGGAGCAAGGTGTTGCGTCGTGACGTATGAGCAGATGCTCCTTAGGGATTGTTGCAATTACGTCATACCACACTATAGTGCAAGTGGCATCGAAAAATGCTGCTCCGCACCCTGCGCAAATGTACTTGTCTTTTATCCCGTCCTGGGTGCAAGTTGCAGGTCTTCCCGCTTCTAAAACAACCGTTTCGTGCGGACAGTCGATTGCCCTAGGAGTTTGAATGGTGAGATTAAATTCCATCAAATCGGTACTTAAATTTTGTTTTAGGATTTTGCTTCCCGACGGAATTTTGACGTCACAAAGCCAGTTATCAACGGTTATGCTATCATCCCGACTCTGGAACAATTTGCCTGTCGGTGCTTTTAAGGTTATGTCGATTTCTACCGGTGTGTTTTCAATAATCTTGCCGTCATTCAACGGTCCTATGCTGTTGATTATAAATTCAAGTCCGTTTTTTTCGGTCACATTCAGCATTTCTACAGGATTGCCTGCAAGAGGTTGTGAAAAGTCGATATCAATAGATTGTACCACGCTGTCTATGCGGAGCAACACAACCACAACCAGACTTCCATCGTTTGTTCTGATCTCTTTTTTTAACAGTTCGCCGCGCGTCACCGAAACTTTCATATCGTCAAGGTTTTCGGGGAATTCGCAGTTTGTTTGCGGTTCGAATACGTAATAAATTACGCTGTTTTCTTGAATCGTCACCTCTTCAAAATTGTAGTAACCGCTCAAAGGAATTCTTCCATCGAGGCTTAGCGACGCTCTGTGATAATAGATTCCCATATCCTCAATGTTACCTTTAATGATTCCTGGATAAAACAGCGGTTTGTAAACCATGCCTTTGTAAAACTCCGGCACATCGATGATAATGTCTTTTATGTACTTGTCGGAGCCACATTCCGTGCAAATTCCGTCCACGAAATTATGTGCCTTCAAATCTCCGTGTACACAACCACACACATCACCGTTGGAGTCTATATAGGTGCAGGTTGCGCGAGTTTGACAAGTTGCCGTGCCGCCTTGCGGATTGTGTCTGAAAGAGACTTCTTCGTTGTGGCAATATTTGCAGAATCCGAGGTGCGTGTAAGTGCCGTCACCATTACCGAACGACTTAAATTCATATTTATGTCCTGTCGCGGTAAGATATACTTCGCCGCAAACATCGCACTGTGCGCCACTCAAGCAAGTTTGATTGCCACCACTGTGTTTTTCTTTTATAATGTTGCCGCTTCCGTCTTTTTCAACTTCTCCGCAAGCACACTTAAACACGTGATGAGTACTGTCAACATCATCAGGCGCAGCTGTAAAATTATGTTTTGCATCTGGATTATTCAGGTCGCCACATGTTTTGCACTTTGCGTTGCAGCCTGAATAGAATTCGTGACTTGCAAATTGTGAACCTTTGTCAAAAGCAGGGGCAACGCCGGGACAAGTAGGATCAGTACATTTTATGTATCCATGATGTTTGTAATCTATCTGCTTAATTTCTTCAACCCACGTATGTTCATGTCCGCCAGATACGGCCGCAATATCAACGGGAATATCGCATGTTTGCCCATCAGCCGCCGTTGCGGTAATATACATAGTTCCTCCGTCCATTGCGTTCACAGCAGTTATTCGATAGTAGCAGGTAGATTCGTCAAAAATGTTACTCGATTGAATTTCTATACCTATAGGCGCAATCTTTGCTGAATAGGTGTAGGGAGCGGGTGCGCCTCTGAGCCATATTCCCGTGTCCGTGTACAGCGTGCCGATTTTGCCCATTTTTTCTACGCCAATTTCTGGATATATTTTATGCGTATTACCTATATATGTCATACCTTTTGAAATAATAAAATCTATGTCTATGGCAGTCGTTACCTTATTTTGTCCGGCAATATCCCAAAGTTCGATATCTTCGCCTTTTCCAAGTTTCGCGCCGGAAACTTTAAGTTTCCTTTTTAACGTGTTTTCATCGTCCGACAAAGTATACCCTTCTTTCGGAGAGAAATTCACCCTAATACAATAGGCAACATTCTTCTCCACAAGCTGATTTTCAACTTTGCTCCACGAAAAAGACTCATTGTCTTTTTCCCATAAAGTTATTGTTTGACCATTTTTAGATATGAATATGAGTGTTGCCGTATAGTTTGCGCCTACAGGCACTTTGAGCGTTTTTGCTTTTTCATCCTCAAATTCAAATGCGGCAGCAAGGTTGTCGCCAATGTCTACCTTTTTGAATGATACGTCCAATGTATCAATCGGCATTTCTCCTGCCGCATAAACCTTGTACGTAGCGCTTGTAAGCATTATGCTAAACATAAGCGCAAGGCACATAGTCAGCCCAAATGCAAGCGTAAATGTTTTTGTTCTTCTTGTGTTGTGTGTCATAAAATGCTCCTTATTTGATATTTTGCCTGTTATTGCAACTGGCACTTGACTTTCGCACACGTGTATAATATACTATGTATACATATGTGATGTTATGTGATGTGCTCGCGATATTTCGTGCCTGCAACGTTTGAATTATCGTCAGTATAGCATAAACATAATTAAAAAACCCCCACCCAAACCTTAAAAAGGTGGGGAAAAAACAAAAGTTTTTTAAAAATTCGGTAGCAAACACTAATGCAACCGAAAACGGAGGCTCGATATGAGATGTAATACCAAAAAAATTATTTCATTATTTATCGTCATTGCAATGACGCTCACAATCCCCTATACTTTTCTTGCCTGCAATAAAAGCAAAACTTTGCTAGATCCAAAAAAACCGACGATCCTTACGATGTGGCACGTTTACGGCGAACAGGTCAATTCGCCTATGAACGACTTTATCGAGCAATTCAATGAAACCGTCGGAAAAGAAAAAGGAATCATTATTAATGTCACGCTGATGTCAAACGCCTCGCAGATTGGGACAAAACTGAAAGATGCGCAAACTGGCAAAGCAGGCGCCAAGGAAATACCTGATTTGTTCTTTTGTCATTCGAGTGACGCTCGCAACCTGGGCGTGGATAAACTTCTGAACTGGAAAGATTATTTTTCCACATCCGAACTAGATAATTTCGTACCCGATTTTTTAAGCGATGGAATGGTCGACGACAAACTTGTTGTTTTTCCTGTTTCAAAATCGACTTATATGTTGTTCATCGCAGGCGGAGTTTTTGACAGATTCGCCGCCGCCAAAAACGTTTCCCTTTCCGACCTCGAAACATGGAACGGCTTCTTTAATGTCGCCGAAAAGTATTACGAGTGGTCGGGCGGCAAACCATTCTGTGCGATAGATTATCTTGTAAGGCTTGCAGAACTATGCGCCATATCCGAAGGAGAGAGTATTTCTTATAAAGATGGTTGGTACGACAAAAACAACCCGTCGTTTATAAAAGCCTACGATATGTTTGCCACGTCTATCGCCAAAGGTCATATTGTCATATCCGATTTGTATTCCAACACGCAGGTTATGACAGGACATACTTGTGCAGGTATCGGTTCTTCAGCTTCCATTCTTTATTACAACGACAAAATCACCTACCCCAACAATACGTCGGAAGCCATAAATCTGAAAGTATTGCCTATGCCCCAACAGACAGGCACACCAAAAGTTGCAACACAATCAGGCGTCGGACTTTGCGATTATAAAACGACCGATCAGAAAGCCGAAGCTGCAACCGTCTTCGCAAATTGGTTTACCGAGGAACAGCGCAATATGGGTTTCGTCCTTTCAACTGGATATATGCCTGTAAGAATAGGGGCTTTCACTAAAATCAGCGAAAACACATTTAAGTCAGATGAGTACAGGAACCTTTATAAAGCTCTGACTAAAACCGTTGAAACCTGTTCTTTCAAAAAAGAACCGAGTTTTGAGGGATATTACACCAAAGTGTACGCTTTGTACAAAGAAATTCGTAATATTCAGAATACTCTTGAAATCAAATACAAAAAAGGCGCAACTTGTGAACAGATAGTTGCAGAAATGGAAACCGCACTTAGTAACGTCGGCTGACACGAAAACATCGGAGGAACCACAATATGAAGTTCATTAATTTAAAAAAGAAGAAAACATCTATGCATAGTAAGCTTTTGTTATACATGTTTACACTTGTTCTTGTTGTCGTTATGTTTATCGCAGTCGGTTTGTTTTTCGTCGGACAGTTTTCTACGACAACGAAAAAATATTCAAGCAATCTGACTTTTCAAAACGAGTTTTATACTCGACAAATCGAAAAATACTTTGATGATCTTTCTATGATGACTGAGATGCTCGCAAACGATTCCTCAGCAATAATAGACAACTATCTGAATGAAAATGGAATTCATATAAGTGCACTCAACGATTCTCAATATTATACGGAAGGTGTACAGGAAGCGCTTTTACCTAAACTTGAAGAAGAGTTGCTTAAAGCGGATGCTTCGGGCGCGTTTATCATACTTAATGCAACCGTAAATACCGGCGAAGCCAACTCAGATAAATCCAAAACTGGATTATATTTTCAACGCAGTACCCTTGACCGAACGGATGAAACACTGCTACTATTTCGGGGCAATGCGGAACTCGGAAGAAAAAAAGACATAATGCCTCATCGTAAATGGCGATTGGAATTCAGAAACGATTTCGTGCCGCAAACAGAAAACTTCTTCAACGAAACAATCGTAAAAGAAAAAAAATCTGTTTTAACCGACATTTTTACGCTGAACGGAACAAGCGAAAAGGCAATGGCATTTATTACGTCTTTGTTCGGTGCTGACGGCTCGTACTATGGCATTTGCGGATTTGAAATTTCAAATAATTACTTTAAAGACTTCTTTGTTCAACCCACAAGATTAGAGCAACTAACCTGCACCTTTTCCAAAACGGAAAAAGACGGTAAAATTGACTGCG
>ERZ779673.303-NODE-303-length-23381-cov-2.741362_pt1 | contig 23381 bp, 20 predicted proteins | sample MGYA00511956_ERZ779673 | MGnify/ENA primary metagenome ERZ779673 (study PRJEB29588, sample SAMEA2152065) | human gut metagenome | biome: human gut; feature: human-associated habitat; material: faeces | place: Denmark | collected 2008/2010 ... | reverse complement strand
CTTGTTCTTTTCTTTTCCATTATATATTACCTCGTATTATATATTTTATATTATATGTAATCGCAATTTTCGTATCCGTCGCATATATTCGGCTACAAAAGCGCAAAGTAAAAACACGCTGAGAATATAATTTTCGCAACGATATAAAAAAACAGCGTACCTCCGCACAATAATATTTGCCGGTAGAAGCAGCCGTTATATAAAAAACGATATTTCACCTCAAAAAATCATCTGTTTTTGCCGCGCGATTTTCGCCGAAATGCGCCTGTCGATAAATATCACCGATAACGCCTTACATCCGACTGATGGCATTTTTACAAAATATTGCGTACAAAAATCGGCTTATCCACAACGCAAGTCACTAAAAGTCTTATACGCTTACAAGATTTTGTTACAGATAATAGTTCGGCAAAATACCGATATACTCTCATAGTCTCAGTTGTCCGAGTACTTTAATATATTTACTGCCGCAAATTGCTTTGCAGTTGTTTTTTACTTTGTAAAATTTTCCGCACTCAAACACGGTATGCTCGCTCTGCGGCTTCTTTACCATTCTCCTTATAGCGCACGTAAGAGACAGAGCGGTAATCATGCCAAATATGACAATCATTACCATAGATACGTTTGCGACATACGCAAGGCACAGCATAAGCGCAGTCTTTACCGAATACGTATCGAGTAAAACGTGCAATACTTCTCGGACAAACAACATCGTTTCGCCCGAAAGCGAGGCAAGCAATATCGTACGAATTTGCTTAAAGAAGATGTAAAACGATAACAAAAACGTGAGTGCGAATATAGCTATCTTAAGGAAAATCAAATAAACTTTGTGCAGTTTTTTCAAATCTCTGCACGCCAAAAAAACGTCTTTTATAGCCTTCATTTTGGGCAAATAAGCAAGATCGAAAAAAAGTAAAATTATTAAGAGATAAACAATAAATATGCCGCCCATTTTTCCGTAAAAATCCTATATCAGCACGTTTTTCTGTAATGCCGCCAAATCTCCGCAGGTACAAAACCGCATAATTTTTTGCCGCATACACAATATATTATATCATTAAACAAAATGTTTGTCAATATTTTATCCGTATATAAAAACTCTTTTGTGTGCTTACTCATTTCGTAAAATCAAAACAAAGCAAATGCACGACGGCATTAGCGTCACGATGCAACGATAGATATCCGAGATTTTAGCCAAAAATACATAAGCTTTTTTGTAAGCAGATATTTATACAATCAACTCTAAATAACTATGTTGTTTCTTAACCGCACAAATGTTTCGCAGATGTTTTCGATTGACAAAATACTGCTCGTCATAGTTTATGCCTCCATAACTAAATCTACTCTATCGTATACTGTTTTTTCTTGATATTTCGTGGTGAATACTATGTAATATTGAAGTCTCCCTTTTATATGTAATAAACTCGCTTTGTCTTGCCTTGGGTCTTCCTCCTATTAGCTTTTTATTTTCTGTGATAGTCAGTCGCTCTTATCCTACCATAGGTGCATTTTTTTGTCCATAGCACAAGTCTTTTATCCACTCATCGAGCGAGTATTTTTTGCCAACAAAAAAGCCGTCTCCTAATAACGGAAACGACTTTTTGTATTACTAATTTGTTTTAGCTCCGATTACTCGATAATCTTAGCTACAACGCCGGAACCAACGGTTCTGCCGCCTTCACGAATAGCGAAACGAAGACCTTCTTCGATTGCGATTGGAGTGATAAGCTTAACAGTCATTCTTGTGTTATCGCCAGGCATAACCATTTCAGTACCTTCTGGAAGTTCGATAGAACCAGTAACGTCAGTAGTTCTGAAATAGAATTGTGGACGATAGTTGTTGAAGAATGGAGTATGACGTCCACCTTCTTCTTTCGTAAGAACATAAACTTCGGCAGTGAACTCAGTATGTGGATGAATTGAACCTGGTTTGCAAAGTACTTGACCACGCTCAACGTCAGTTCTTTGGATACCACGAAGAAGAACACCAACGTTATAACCAGCTACTGCTTCGTCAAGAAGTTTTCTGAACATTTCGATACCAGTTACAACTGATTGTTGTGCCTTTTCAGTCATACCAACGATTTCAACAGTGTCGTTAAGTTTTAATACACCACGCTCAACACGGCCAGTTACAACTGTACCACGGCCAGTGATAGTGAACACGTCTTCGATAGGCATAAGGAAAGGCTTATCGGTGTCACGAGCTGGGGTTGGGATATACTCGTCAACCGCCTTCATAAGTTCACGAATAGCGTTAACGTTTTCAGTATCCCATTTGCCTGCTTTTGCATCTTCCAAAGCAAGGAAAGCTGAACCACGGATGATAGGAGTGTTGTCTCCATCAAAATCGTATTGGTTTAAAAGTTCACGGATATCCATCTCAACAAGGTCAGCAAGTTCAGTGTCGCCGTTAAGTTGATCCATTTTGTTCATGAAAACAACGATTTTAGGAACACCAACCTGACGAGCAAGAAGGATGTGTTCACGAGTTTGAGGCATTGGGCCATCAGTTGCAGCAACAACAAGGATAGCGCCATCCATCTGAGCTGCACCCGTGATCATGTTTTTAACATAGTCTGCGTGTCCTGGGCAGTCTACGTGTGCGTAGTGCCTGTTTGCAGTTTGGTATTCAATGTGAGCAGTGTTAATTGTAATACCTCTAGCTTTCTCTTCTGGTGCTGAGTCAATTTGGTTGTAGTCTTTAACCTCTTTGCTATCTGGATCAAAGTCATGAGCCATAATGAAAGAAATTGCAGCAGAAAGAGTGGTTTTACCGTGGTCAACGTGGCCGATTGTACCAACGTTAACGTGAGGTTTTGAGTTGTCAAATTTAGCTTTTGCCATTTTTTTTATTCTCCTTTTTTTAATTTACTTTTTTGTATTTTCGCCGATAATTTTTTCGGCTACGTTTCTTGGAACTTCGGCATAGTGTGAAGGTTCCATAGTGTAGTTACCACGGCCTTGCGTGTTAGAACGTAAGTCACTTACGTAACCAAACATTTCAGCAAGTGGTATCTCTGCCCTGATGGTTTGCACTCCGTTTTTAAGTGAAGTTCCCATTACGTTACCACGACGACGTGAAACATCGCCCATAACATCTCCGAGATATTGATCTGGCACTTCAATTTCAACGTACATGATAGGCTCAAGGATAACAGGGTTGCCCTTTTTCATTCCATCCTTAAATGCCATCGATGCAGCGATTTTAAACGCCATTTCCGAAGAGTCAACTTCGTGATAACTACCATCAACAACTGTCGCCTTAAAGTCAACAGTTTCATATCCAGCAAGAACACCGCTCATGCGCGCCTCTTGGATACCCTTATCAACAGCTGGAATATATTCTTTTGGAATAGATCCACCAACCGTTTTATCTTCAAACACATAACCCTTGCCAGGTTCAAGTGGCTCAAACTCAATGATACAGTGACCATACTGACCTTTACCACCCGATTGTTTGATATATTTGCCTTCGCTTCTTACTGGGGTTTTAAACGTTTCGCGGTAAGCAACTTGTGGCGCACCTACGTTACATTCAACCTTGTATTCACGACGCATACGATCAATAATGATATCAAGGTGTAACTCACCCATACCCTTAATGATTGTTTGACCCGTTTCAGTATCCGTAAATCTTTGAAATGATGGGTCTTCTTCGGCTAGTTTTGCAAGCGCAATTGCCATCTTCTCTTGGTCAGCCTTTGTTTTTGGTTCAACGGCCTTAGAGATAACTGGTTCAGGAAACTCCATTGGATCCAAAATGATTGGTGCGTTTTCAGCACAAAGCGTTTCACCCGTTGTTGTGTCTTTCAAACCAACGATAGCAACGATATCACCAGCATAAGCCTCAGTTTCTTCGGTTCGGGCGTTAGCGTGCATTCTTACCAAGCGGCCGATTCTTTCTTTTTTGTCTTTGTTTGAGTTATAAACATAAGAACCCGTTGTGATTTTACCAGAGTAAATACGGAAGAAAGTAAGCGTTCCAAATGGGTCTTTAGCGATTTTAAATGCAAGACCAGCAAGTGGTTCATTATCATCAGCCTTACGGTAGATTGTGTTACCATTCATATCCACGCCTTTAACAGGAGGGATATCAAGTGGTGATGGGAAATAGTCAACAACTGCGTCAAGCAAAAGTTGCGTCCCCTTGTTTTTATATGACGAGCCGCAAAGCACTGGCGTCATATGCAAAGCGATTGTTGCCTTTCTGATGCCCGCTTTAAGCTCTTCTTTGGTTAATTCTTCACCATTAAAGAACTTCTCTAAAAGCGCGTCATCGGTTTCAGCAACCGCCTCAACAAGTTTTTGATGATATTCGTTAGCAAGGTCTTTCATATCATCAGGAATCTCGGTGATCTCCATATCCTTGCCTTCGTCATCTTTATAGATAACTGCGTGCATCTCAACAAGGTCAACGATCCCCGTAAAGCCGTCTTCTTTACCGATTGGCAATTGAAGAGGTACGGCGTTAGCACCAAGTTGCTCTCTCATCGCGTTAACCGCGAAATAAAAGTCAGCACCCAATGTATCCATCTTATTAATATAGGCAATTCTTGGAACGCCATATTTATCAGCCTGCTTCCAAACCTTAATAGATTGCGCCTGAACGCCCTCTTTCGCGGTGAAAAGCTCAATCGCACCGTCCAAAACCTTTAAGCTTCGCTCTACTTCAATAGTAAAGTCTACGTGGCCAGGGGTGTCGATAATGTTGATTTTATGTTGTTTCCAAACACAAGTTGTTGCAGCAGAAGTGATGGTGATACCACGTTCTTGCTCTTGCTCCATCCAGTCCATAGTCGCTTGACCATCGTGAACTTCGCCAATCTTGTGAGACTTACCCGTGTAATACAAAATACGTTCAGTTGTGGTAGTTTTACCAGCGTCGATATGCGCCATAATACCAATGTTACGGATTTTGTTTAAAGCATAATCTCTGGGCATAAAAAATTTTTCTCCTTATTTTCTAGGTTAGGCCTAAGCCTAAATTACTTTTTAATTATAACCAATTTTGGGCGGTTTGGCAAACAAATTTGCCCACCTTTCAAATTTTCCCAAAAATGCACAAACTAAAAGTGTTAAGCGGATTTTACCACTTGTAAGAAGCGAATGCCTTGTTAGCCTCAGCCATTCTATGAACTTCTTCTTTCTTCTTAAACGCGCCGCCAGTGCTGTTATAGGCGTCCATAAGTTCGCCTGCAAGTTTAGCATACCGCGCTCGTTACGCTTTCTTGCGTTGTCAACAATCCAACGAAGAGCAAGAGTTTGGCGACGAGCCGCTCTTATTTCCATTGGAACTTGGTACGTAGAGCCACCAACACGACGTGCTTTAACCTCTAAAACGGGTTTAACATTTTCAAGCGCTTGGTTGAAAACGTCAGCAGCAGGAGTGTTAAGCTTTTCTTCGCAAATAGCAAGTGCGTCATATACGATAGATTGAGCGATAGAACGTTTACCGTCAAGCATAATTTGGTTGATAAGTTTTGTTACAACTTTTGAGTTATACTTAGTATCAGGTAAAACGTCACGAACGCTCGCTTGATTTCTTCTTGACATAATTATTCTCCTCTTTTATTTTTTGTAGATTAAACTGCATAGTTTAACTACTTAGGCCTTTTAGCGCCATATTTAGATCTTGCTTGTTTACGGTCTTTAACGCCGGCTGTGTCAAGCGTGCCACGAATAATGTGATACCTAACACCTGGCAAATCCTTAACACGACCACCACGAATAAGAACAACACTGTGCTCTTGTAAGTTGTGACCAATACCAGGGATATAAACCGTTCCTTCCATCCTGTTAGAAAGCTTAACACGCGCGATTTTTCTAAGCGCTGAGTTAGGTTTCTTAGGAGAGGTTGTTGTTACTGACAAACAAACACCACGTTTTTGTGGACATTCGTCAAGAATTGGCGATTTTGACTTGTAGGTTTGTTTCTCTCTGCCTTTACCGTGTCTAATAAGTTGGTTAGTGGTTGGCATAGTTTTACCTCCTTTTTTTCTGGCGAATTACCTCTAAAAGCCCCATGAGGAAATTCTTAGCACCCCGTCTGCCGCCTTTGCACACACCCGAAAGAAGGCATAAAGATACTAAACACACTACTGTGCGAACACATTTTAGCAAACTTAGCAAAAATAGTCAATAACTTATCAAAAGTTTTTTTAGAAATTTTAATAATTTTTAGTATCTGCCGCCACCCCGCGCGCATTCATAACATTTATCGCCCTATTCCTCACATATTCATAACATTTATCGCCCTACGCCCACACGCAATATCACCCTAAACCACCGCAATTACAAAAAAAGCGCTAAAGCCGAAAACTCAACTAAAAGCGCTTTTATTTACAGTTGCAAAAGTGGCCACTGCCCTTTTTCAACCTCGCGATTAACTACCACGGCTTTAAGGTCACCGTGCGCGGGTTTGGTGGTGGCCAAACCTCGTCTTTTCGTGGACGACCACGTCTTGGGCGTTTAAGTTTAACCACCTTGGGTTTACGCTTGCCCTCCCACGCGCCATCGTTATATACACACATAAAACACCTCCAACCACCCTCAGTTTATCAAACTTTTTAATGCGTGTCTAGTGTTTTTGAATATTTTTTAATATTTTTGTACGAATTGCCCAGTTTTATCTGCGCAAAGCCACACAGCGATAGAATGTTTGCATACCATTTTCAACTTAACATATTTATTTGATATAACTCATCAATTGTGATATAATTGCTTTAATATAATTTTTAACAACTTCGCGACACTATCGATTCTTTATTGTTAAAAAAAACAGTTATAAGGTAGATAATATGACAAACGACGCTAAAAAAACAAATACAAAACCCGAAAGTCAACCCGTAACAAATACTAAGCAACAACAGCCGCTTACTAAGGCGGGGTGCGTGTGGAAGATGGTTGCGGGTTTGTTAATAATGGCCGCAAGTGCGGGTGTTTTTATTGCGTGCGCCTATGCATACGCACGTCATAATAGGCGCGGGCTTGAATTAGCGCCTTACACCACGCTGTTTTTTATAATCGGCCTTAGCGTGTTTTTAGGCGGGCTTGTATCCTTAATAAAGCTATGCAAAAAGTCAACCGACCGCGATACTAACACGCCCACCCCACCGAAAAAAGAAAACAAAAATTGCGATAATTGCAAAACCTCTCGTGATATCGACGCAAATTCGTGCAACATCAGCGCCGCAATCAATATTGAAGATTCAAAAGATTTTACAGACAATAAACACACTAACAAGCAATAACAAACCTAGATATTTACCCATTAAAAATCGCTAACAAATTATCTGTTAGCGATTTTTATTGTATTAAATAATAAAACTCCTCTGCTTTTTGGGTGCCATTATTACCAATCAAACCCTATTTTTTAATTTAAAGCCCCAATTCTTGTTCAATCTCGTCAAGCGAAAGGTCGTGTTGCTCGGCACTGTTATTCTTTTTCTTTTTAGCAACTTGGTATTTATCAAAAGCCTCCACAACCCTTGTCAAACCCTTCTCTTGCGCAATCGCCATAATTGTTTCCTGCGAATCATTCTTTTGAGAACGTGCAACGGGGTTTTCTATTGCCTTTAATGCGGCCTTTTCAAGCATCATTTCCGCCGCACACATACCAATGTTTCTGCCCTTATAATCTTGTTGGGCGCTGGCCTCTGCGTTTTCAAGCGCCTTAATAGTTGCGCCCTCTAAGCCCGATTTAGCCGCAAACATACCAATGTTTTGGCCACAAAAAGTTTTTTGGACGCTGGCCTCAGCGTTTTCAAGCGCCTTAATAGTCGCCTGCTCTAACTGAGCCTGAGCAGCATTCATGCCAATATTTTTGCCAATGCAATCCTGCTGGACGCTGGCTTTTTCATTATCAAGCGCCTTAATAGTTGCCTGCTCTAACTGAGCCTGAGCGGCGTGCATACCAATATTTTCGCCCATATAATCTTGTTGAAGACTGGCCTCTTGATAGTCAAGCGCTTTTACAACAAACCACTCCGCCTTTAAATCGGCCGCTATCATGCCAAGATTATAACGATGGTTACCAATCTGCGCCATAAGAATTTCTGGCCTTTTGTCAACGATTTTTAAGATGCTTGCCTTAATACTTACGTCATTAATGCCCTCAACAGCCATCTTTTCTAAAATGGCTTTTATTCTTTTAGCGTATACAAAAGCCTCGTTCGTGCGCTTTTTTCCATACTTTTTTTGAACCATTTTTTCTATCTTGTTTTTGCTGCTATCAGCAATCTCTTTTTTGTCCATTTTAAAAAACTCCTCTTGCCCCGTTTGTATGCCCATTATACCTTATAATCCGCATTCTGTCAATACCGCTTTTCAATCCTTCACCGCTCCGCTTGCCCCTCACCTTTTCGCTATTCAGTTTTAAAATTATTGCAAAATGCGCCAAATACGCATTGGCTTTAAAAGATATTATGATAGAATACAAGCAGAATGTTAAATAAAGGAGAAAGCGATGCAAGTTTATACATTTGACAGAAGTGAATTTAACTGGGCGGAAGAATACTACGATTTGATTCAAAAAAAGATGGGCTTGCCTGAATGGTTTGGCAAAAACGCCGACGCCCTTTGGGATATGCTTACTGGCTTCATCGCCACGCCCTGTGAAATCATTTTGTCTGGCTTTAACAAACAAGAAAACGCATATAACCGCCACCTAATCGCCCTAATCAACGCCACCTTTCAAGACGCCGCAAAACAATACCCCACCAAATTTAAAATCACAATCAAATAGAAACAAGATATACCCGCAAACAACCTAAAAATTGACGAATATGAAGAAGAAATTGATCCCGAAATACTAATGCTTGAAAAAATACTTGCCGAGAAGAAAGCGAAAAGAAAACAACAACAAGAAGAAATGTAAAACAAAGGGGCTGTAAAGAAATTATGTAAGAAATAATTTCTTTACAGCCCCCATTTTTAAAACAAATAATCTTTCCCAAAAAGTCATTTATCTTCAGGTGGAAAGTGCATTTTTATATGCTCTTTTTAAATATTAAACAAGCTAATCTATAATTAATCTTATAACAAGAAAGTATAAGTCCAAATGTTAGTTCCATCGTTTTCGGTTAAAGTTAATTTGGTTCTGTTTATCATTGTCCCATCAAGAGTCTTTGAACCAAATGAAACGCTTATTTGTCCTGCATTTTCACTAAATGAAGCACTGAGTACGTTTAAACTTCCTTCTCCAAAATCGCATGTTCCCGAAACCCTGTTGCCAGAATTTGCAAAACTCATTGTTTTATTTGCATTGTTCGTATTCATTTGTGACGCCTTGGTTTCTGCTTCCCCTAAAGCGCTAGAACCATCTACAGCTGAAACAACAACAGAATCAAATGTGAATGTTTTACCAGCAAAGAAATTTTCTTCATAAATTCTATAATCTAAATCGTCAATACCTGTGTAGAATATTCCATAGTAGTTTGAAATATTACCCCTTGATTCTTCCACGCCTGTTGATGAATAAAATATTCTTTCAGCATTTTCTAAATATTTTTTTCCATCAACTGTTACTATGACATTATCGGACCCAAGCAAGCCATGCACAGCCAAATTCGCATATATGCGATATGTTCCAATATCGCTTCTTCCACGATTATCAGTTGAGCCAATATTGTCAATATTTGACCAATCATATGAGATATACAATCCATCTGGCACGATTGCTTCTGGTTGTTGATTTTTTCCATTATAAGCAAACGCTTTTTTAACACCTGTTGGCCAGCCAACATAATTTTCAGATGTTGCATCAGTTGTTGTTAAAGTGTATGTGTTAGGATATATTGCCCAATCAACAGAAATCTGTATTCCATCGTCAGTGTTGTAATATCCATCATTCACTACGTAATTTTTTGCCTTATATCCATCTTTGAATGTGAAAGTTGCAACTGATTTATACACTCCCACTTCTGCGCAATTCTCTACTTTAACCCAAACTTTACTTTGCAAATTATAATGACTAACACTAACATTAAACATATTTTGTGCGTCTTGACTTAAAGTAGAACTATCAAATGTTACATTTTTTGAAACTGTAACGCCACCGTTTTCATAATAATAACTGTCTAGTTGTGATGAAGTGTTTGTTCCAGCCGATAAACCCCAAGCAGCCGTATTATAACCTAATTCTATATTAGTTTTATCAATTGACCATTGTTTTGATAAAGTTGTTATTGCCTCTCCATTTTCATCAAGATAATATTCATAGTTTGCATTTTCAGGTAATGTTGCAATTGTTGTGTAATATCCAGCGTCTGTTAAGTTTTCTGCCACAGCGCTTGTTGAGTATCCTGTTTCACTATAATAAGTTTTATATGTTATATTCCCTAACACATCATTTAAATTATCATTATTCAACGATTGAATTGACCATTCATTTGTGGCAGTATTTTGAGACCAATCAGGGTTAACTATCGCTTTTGCCTTGGTGATTTCAACATTTACCGTTATTTCAAGAGGTGAATAATTGTTTTGATAACTTCCAATTTTTGAACTATACCAATACAATGTTGCCTCATTTTTCCCAACATTTAAAGATTGAGTATTATCTATCCATTCAAAACCTGCTCCGGTTGAGCTGTCAAACATTTGCAATTCGTTTAATGCATTTAATGTCTCAGTTGTAAAAGATGAATAACTACTGTCATTCGTCAAATTGAAATCATTTAGTGTGTTGCCGTAAGCACTGTATGGTTGAGAGTTGAATTTAATTAAAATTTCGTCAAAACCATTTGGTGCAACTACTTGAGCTTTATCAATATAAAATTCCAAATTTTTACTGTAATTTATATCAATTTTATTTCCATTTGCCCAAACAAAATTATTCAAAACAGATGTGTCACTATCTGAGAATACGTTTGTGTTAACTGATATTGTAACATTATATGCTGCGTCAGATACTTCTCCATAATTTCCGTAATTAATGGAGAACACTGGACAATCGGCATCAATGTTAAGCGTCGGTTTAATTTCTTCGCCAGTATAAGTGTAACGATATTTTGTTCCAACAAGATGACTATTATCGTTAATTAGAACATCGTTAACATTTAATTTTTTAGGGGTTATTTCCCAAGCATAATTTAAATAATTTGCCTCTTGTTCTCCGTTCAAGAAAGCATAATTATTACCATCATTTACTTCCAAACGCCAACTGTGTTTACCAGCGTTTGATAGTTTTGTATTATTGTCATTTATTAAACTTTCGTTTCCTTTATAATCAAATGTCAAACCTCTTTCAACACCTTCTAAATTGCCACTATCAATTTGATAAGCATACTCAAACTCAACACCTGAAGTTATAGTTGGAGTTTCTAGAATTTTTCTTTTTATTTGCCATTTAATTACAATTTCTGAAATTTCAGTTCCATTATCTTTCCATACGTATCCATCTTTTGCCTTTATAGAACAAATATAATAAGCATACTCATTGTTATCAAAAACATTGGCTTCTGTGGCACAAAAATTGCTAGTTTGATCAACAGTGACTTTACCTTCGTCTATAAGACTTTTTAATGTTACACCATTTTCACTTGTTCCAATATAATCAATCGCACTTTGTTCTTCGCCATTATATCTTAATTCTTGTTCAAGATAATAAACATCTCCATCTTTTCTAAGTCCCGTTAATGTTGGCAATTCTTCATTGAGCTTTTTAACATTAACCCTAATTGTAGCAAATTGTTGGCTATTCATAGAAAAGTAAATATTGTAATAATTTGTGTTTTCATCATAAACCGACAACTCTTCGTCAGCATTAAAAGTGTAATCTTGTGTAATCTCTTTAGAATTGTCCGAATAGAAAATTGTAACCACAAAATCATCTTTTGTGAAATTTCTTTCATTTTTTGTTAAGTTCAAACATTGTCCATCATAATGTTGATAATATTGGCTAGTTTGTAAAATTTCACCAACCACACTAGTTTGAATCTTTTTGTCTGCCTTGGCGCCACAAGCCACTAGGAATAATCCACAAGGTATAATAAAACAAATTACTATAAGCATCATTAAAAATTTCTTTTTCATAAAATTCTCCTTTTTGTATGAATTATAGTATTATTTAGTCTATGTTTTTCTAGTATCAATAAAACTACAAATAGTATACAAAAGTTTATGCTACATTGTCAACTATCTCACAAAAGCAAGAATAAAAGCTAAGAGTTATATTTATAAAAAACACATTAATATATTTGAATAATATATTATGATTTCTTGATAAAATCAAAAAAGGTGCTGTAAAGAAATTATGTGAGAAATAATTTCTTTGCAGTCTTTTTCTTTGTAATTTTGCCTTTTCTCGGTTTCCTGATATGTAATATGATGAATTTTTTGTTAATTGTCTTGTTTTCCTAGGGTTTTACTCGTTTTGTTGTATAAAAAACCTCTACGCCTATGCGTATTGTATGCTTCTGTTTAAAAATTTCTATAAATCTCAATGTTTCTTGTTATGATATTTGTATATGTTTAGCATATTCTTTCAACTTTAATATATATCCACTTAAAAGTTCAAAGTACCTTTGCAGTAAAAACTTTGAATGCCCTCTACCGTTAACAAATGTACAGGAGTTAACATGATAATGTTTGACTAAAAAATTCAATTTTTTTCTAAATATTCTATTGCATATTCTTCTCTTAATTCAAAGGTAATACCCTCTGGATATAACAAATTTAGATTAATCTCTTTAAGTAAGTCGGTAACTCTGTTAAAGAGTTTTAGTCTATTTGTTAAACAAGATTTTTTCCATACCCAAGCGTATTTGTTAGCTTTTGCTTCAAACTTAGAGCCATCCAAGTACACTAAGTTGTGAATTTTTGCCCTAAATACCTTACCAAGGTCGGGTTCTGGTAAAATAAAGTGTGTGCTCTATGTCCAAAACCATTAGGTAAATAAAGAGTTTTAGGGATACAAAAAAATATTTGCTGTCTTTTGATAATTAAAAATGACAGCAATTGACAGCAAATGTGCACTTTTTAATAAGTTTATGTGGTCTAAAACCATATAAAACTGCCTAAAACTTTTATAAACTTTTTAATTTACAACACTGGGAATTCTGGTGCTTTTTTATTTCTTTATAAATTCAATTATATTTTTCTTTTTGTCGGTTGGTAATGCTTCAATTAAAGTTTTTAATTCGTTATCTATTTTATAATCTGCAATGTCAGAACTGAAAAATCTTTCAATCGAAAATTCGCAAATTTCTAAAATTTGTAATAGTTTTTCAACTGTTAAAACAATTCTTCCACTTTCAAGTTGAGCAACATATTGAGGACTCATTCCCATTCTTTGACTTAATTCTCTTGCAGATAGATTGGCTTTATTTCTAACATATCCAACTCTTGTTAATATTTCTTTTATATCCATAAACGCCCCCAAAAATCTCTTACTATAATAATTATAATTTATATATGTTTTTCTATTAGAAGCCCACATACATAAATTTTTCTCAATTTTTCAAAAATGAATACATATAAATATAAAAATATGTTATTATGAATAGTGATAGTATTCAAAGTGAATACTTTGGGAGTTTGTTGTTATGGAAAAACATAAAAATTGTTTTACTGGGCATAGACCAAGGGTTTGCCTTGGGGTTATGACGAAACAAAAGAAAGTTGCATTTTGTTTAAAAATGTGATGTTTTCTATAATTGAAAAAGCAATTATCAATGGTTATACATACTTTATTTCTGGTATGGCACTCGGTATTGATATGATTTGTGCAGAGATAGTCTTGGAACTCAAAAAGAAACATAAGAATGTAATGCTAGAATGTGCTATTCCTTGCTTAAATCAAGAAAATAAATGGAATTCATCACAACAAGAGAGATATAAATACATTCTTAAAAAAGCAGATATTGTTCATTATGTAAGCGAAAACGAATACACCGACACTTGTATGAATGATAGAAATAATTATATGGTTAAAGAGTGTGATGTTGTTATTGCAGTATGGAATGGCAAACCAAGTGGCACTGGAAACACTGTTAAAATGGCAAAAAATACTGGTAAAAAAGTTAGAATTGTTGACCCTTACAATCCAAGTTAAACTTCTAACACTTTTATTTTTTGATTATTTTTGATTAGAATAATTGGTTTATCATTTCTTTGTGTTATAATGACATTAGAGGTAAAGTTATGAGCAACAAAGAAATAAAGGAAGAAAGCAAAGACAGAAAAATAAGACGACACGAAGTTAGTTTTTCTACTATTCAAGGCAACCAAAGTCAAGACTATTTAGATGGATATTTGAATAAACATTCTTCGCAAGGAAGTGTGGATATTGTTGATCAAATGGTAGATAAAATTGACAAGAAAATTTTGAGAGAAAGTCTGTCTAAACTACAAGGTCAAGACAAACTCATCTTGTGTCAATATCTTGCTGGAACAAAACAAAATGTTATTGCTGATAGATTTGGAATTAGTCCTAGTGCAATAAATCAAAGACTAGAAAAAATCATATATAATTATCGTGCAATACTTTGTAATAATGAAGAATTTACACAATCATCATTTTGGGATAAATTTCAAAGAGAAGCTGAATATCTATTTAACGCTTATTTACAAGAAATAAGACAGAAAGGAATATTGACTATTGATCTTAACGAAGTCAAAAATCTAATAAAAGAAACAAGAAAAGCCATAACTCATAGCATAACAACAAGGTCAAATATGAATATACGAGAACAACTATCTAAACAAATTGATTATTCTTCCCTTGACGACAAATACATTGAGCAAATGAATAATGCTTTTGCCGAACAAGGTATTGAAGCCCATTTTGAAAAGTTGAAAACTTTTAAAGGTAATATCGTGCAAGTTCTTAAAATGGTTGATAATTTTATTGATGAACTTGAAAATATGACATATCAAAACACAAATATTGAGCGATGGCAGTTTGGAATAGATAATGAAAAACTTTTAAAGTTGGTTTTGTCTGGCAGGAAAAAAGCAACTTGTTATCTTTATGAAAAAGATGAAGAACTTGCAAAAGTTGGGGACTTGTCTATTATTACAACTTTTGATGGAAAAGATGCTTGTATAATACAAACTGAAGAGATACAGGTTTTGCCATTTAATGAGATGACTTGGGATTTGGCAAAGCTTGAAGGTGAACACAATACACTAGAAGATTGGGTGCAAAACCATACTAAATTTTTTAAAAATGAACGTAGAGATTTTAATGGTGATACTCTGATTGTGTTTGAAAAATTTAAAGTTTTGAAGAAATTTTAGACTTTTTTGAAAAAGATACTTAATTTTTGATTAAAAAATGTCCTTATATATAGAGGGGCTAAATATTCAAACAAAGAACTACCGCTATGATAGTTCTTTTTCTTTTGGATCACATTATATCTTTTTCTAACAAAGAAAAAAGATACTAACTTTGCGTTCCTAACCAGCAAACCTGAAAAACACAATTTTATATCTAACAAAGAAAAAATAAGCAAGTTCACCACAATCCACTCTATATATAATAAATATAAAAATATATATTTTTCTTGTTTTGTTAGATAAAGAAAGAAAATTTGATAAAGAAAGAAAAAATAAATTTGGTTGAGAAGTAGCAAGTTTGATATAGTTTTTTTTTGTTAGAGTTTTAGTAGAAAGAGATAAAACGAAATATTGCTTATTACCCCGATAGGTGTTTTTTCGTGCAAACAAATTCAAACAAAAGGAGGATTTAACAAATGTAAAAGCAAACAAAAACAATCATTGCCCATTTAATTAGAAATAGAAAGAGTTGTAGCAAGATTGAAAAAACAATTAGGAGGAATTATGAAAGAAATTAAATCAGACAAGGTGTTTGAAAAGAAGATACGAATTTATCAAATAAATAGATTGGAAGAACTAAATGACTTTTATCAAAAGCACAAGCGAGAATACAAAAATATGAATGAGTTTTTGGTAAGCTTGATATTTGCAGGGCTTGATAGTGAAATCAATTTTGAAAAAGACGCTAGAACATATTTCACGAAAGCACAAGGTATATCAGACAATATTGCACATTTGTCAAACACTTTGAGCAATGTTAAAAAGACTCAAACTAATGAATATATGGATATGGTAAAACTTGCTTATGAACTCAGATTATTGCTTTATCGAATTTATAACGGAATGTTCTATCTTTCAGATAGAGACGATGTTAAAGGAATTTTTGATGCTGGCTTTAAAGATGACGAGCCAAAAGGTTTTGCCGATGATAGAAGTCTAATTTCAAAGCAAGTTGATGCCGAATTTGGTAAAGATATTAAGATAATTTAGTTATTTAAAAAACTTGCTTGCAAGAATTTCCGTGAAATAATCAAGATTTGAAGAAACGCAAAAATGGTAAAAAATATTGCTGTTTTTGATGTAGCTCTGTGATTATTTTTACGAGCAGTATAAGGCTTGGGCTATTTTGATCAAAAATCCCAATAAAATGCCCGAAAAATCGTGCTTTTATTGGGATGTTTTAAAAATTACAAGATTCAAAATTGCCTCGCCCCCAATTTACGACAATTTGGAAACCAAATTTCGTTTTATATGGTAGTCACCCACCACTTCTATCTCGCTCGATGCGGATAGATTTTAGTAAATTTAGATTTAGAAAGAGATTGTAGAAAGAAAAAAATCTTACAAATAAAAGGAACATTAAACTTATGAATTTAAACAATACAAATCTAAATTTAAACAACTTAATACAATCGGAAGTTGACCGAATTTCAACTAAATATAATAAGGATTTTTTGGATTGCGAAGACCTTATTAAAATCACTGGCCTTGGCAGAGATAATGTTAGAAACTTGCTTAGAAGCAAAAGTTTTCCTACAACAAAAGTTGGCAAACGTCAAGTTGTGAGCGTGCTTAATTTCGTTACTTGGCTAGCACTAAACAATAACCAAAGCGAGGTGCAAAATGGCTAAGAACAAAGTTTTAACTAAAACACGTGGTGCCAATAATGAAGGCAGTATTTTTAGACGTAGCAGTGACAATCGTTGGGTTGGAAGCATTACCACTGGAGTTAATGAAAATGGCAAACAAATTAAAAAAGTTGTGTATGGACGAACTCGAGCGGAAGTTTCAAAAAAGTTGCTTGAAATCAGTGGACGAATTCGAAGCAATTCTTATGAAATGATTGAAGGTCAAACTTTTGGCGAACTTATGAACGAGTGGCTTATGGTGTTTAAAAAGTCAGCAGTAACACCCCGAACTTTTGAAGGTATTATTCGAAATTTCAAATTACACATTCAGCCACAAATTGGAAATATGAAAATTTACGAGGTCGACACCTATGTTGTGCAAAAAGTGATGAACAATATGATTGACCAAGATTACAGCGTCAACACAATAAAAAAGAACAAACATTTGCTTGCTCAATTTTTTGAGTATGCCATAGACAACAAATGGGTAACTCAAAATCCAGTCTATAAAGTTAAGGTTAGGGCTCACGATAAAGTTCATACTAACAGTGATAAATATAAAGCACTCACTCCCGAGATACGTGTAAAATTTTTGGAAGCTCTTGCGAAAGATGATGGCAATTTTATCAAACCACTTTGCATTTGTTTGATGTTTGGTGGACTTAGAATTGGTGAGGCCTTGGCACTAAAATGGGAAAATGTAAATTTTGAAAATAAGATTTTAAAAGTAGAACGTGCAATTACCCAAATCCCAAAGTTTGATAACGATGGCAAAGTGATAAGCCGCGTAACAGTCATTGCAGACACAAAAACCGCTTGCAGTGTGCGTGAAATTCCGATTGCAGACATTGTTGTTGAAACGCTCCAACGTTGGCGAGAAAAACAAATTGAAAGACAAAATACAAATCCAGATGTTACGGCTGACTTAACCGCCAAAAACGCCTTTATTTTTGCCAATGATGATGGAAGTGTAAGAACATATTTTGGCAGTCGCAAAATCTTTGATGGCTGGAAGAAACGACATAAATTAACCAATTACAATATACATTTTCACGGACTTCGCCATACATTTTCAAATATGCTTTTTGAAATGAATGAAAATCCAAAAGTTATACAACAACTTTTAGGCCATCGTGACGTTAAAACAACAATCACTGTCTATAACTCTGTTGATAGCGAATATATTCGACAAACAACCGACAAGTTTAATGAAAGAGTTAAAGAAGACCAAATGTTACTAAATGATAAAAAGCGAGAAGAAATTCTTGAGCAACGCAAAGATGAGTTTGTTGCAGATATGGACGATGACGAGTTTGATGAAATTCTTACAAAACTTCTCGAAGAGCGCAAAGAACGTAAACGCAGACGCGAAAGCGATATGGAAATGTAAAGCACGAATTTTGTCGAAAGTATGGATTTATTATTTAATTATGTTATAATCTAAATGAGGTATGTATGAAAATAAGCAAAATTTTAGGTTTGAATAAGTCTCAAGAAGAACTAGATTTCTTTGATTATGAGATAGAGAAAGATAATTTTAAATTTATAGATCCATATTACATTTCCAAACAAGAAGATTCATTTTTGGCTGAATGCAATGAATATATTACATCATTCTTTAATAAATTTATATTTTATTTAAAACATAATGAAGAAATAAAGGCTTTTGATATGTTTAAACACTTATCCGAAGTGAACGAGATATGTTTAGGAATGAGTAAAGGTAAACCACAAGGAAAAGGTGTTGGACAAATAGACACTTTAAAAATATTTAATGCCATAAAAAAATCAAAAGCATATGAAAATGGCGTTGCAAAGACAATTGAAGATGTCCGTATTTTTATTCCAGGAATAGATAAAGATAAAATATCTGATATGGTTGCAAATATTATAAAGGAGCCTTTGTTGCGATATACACAAGAACAATGCAATCTTTATGGATATCATTTAATTAATGATGAAATTGGATATTATTGGAATAAAGAAACATGGGTAAAAGGATATTCTAATTTAATAGTCCACAATGGTGAAAAATATATTCTTTACCCGAGAAATCTTGTCACATCATCTAAATGGTTCTCGAGTCAGGAGTTTTTTTCAAAATATATATTGGAGTACTATAAAAATAAGTTAATTGAAGAAAATTCTTCTTTGGTAAAATTCAAATATGATAAATTTGGTAACATTATTGATAAAGATATAGCCAAAACTGAAGTAAAAGAGTTTTTACAAAAAGATAACATATTAGATAAGGTGTGGATTGAGAGATTTGCACTAGAACACCCAGATATTTATGCTGATTTCAAGAAAAAAGCAATTATTAAACTCAAAATAAAAGAAGACGAATTAGATAAAGCATTGTCAGATAGAGACTTAATGGAATATTTAATTGATAAATTTTCGGAAATTATTCCAGGCAATGAAGACTCAAAAAAATATCAAATATTTATTAGTGGTATATTGGAATTATTATTCTATCCAGACATTGCTCATCCTAAAATAGAAAATGAAATTCATGATGGAAGGAAGAGGATAGATATTACATTTGAAAATATTTCAAATAGTGGTTTTTTTAACAACTTAGGTACACTATATGATATTCCGTGTAGCCTAATTATTGTGGAGTGCAAAAATTACTCTAAAGATATTGCAAATCCTGAATTGGATCAAATTTCTGGTAGATTTTCATCTAGAAGAGGAAAATTCGGTTTAATATGCTGCAGAGGTTTAGATGATGAAGATTTGTTTGAAAAAAGAGAGGCAGATACTTTTAGTGATGGACGAGGTCTTGTTTTCAACCTGACAGATAAAGATTTTAAAAACATGCTAACTATGAAAAAAGAAGGATCTAATCCTGAAGAATATTTGGTAAAAAAGTATTTTAGAATTATAAACAAAACATAAGTTTATGTACCTAAATGTACCTAATGTAGTAGTTTTGGGCAGTTTTAGGGAGAATTAGACCGAAAGTTGATGAACTCAATTTTTGGTCTTTTTTGATGCAATTTTTGTGTACCTAAAACAACAATTTTGTGTACATAATGTATTTTTTGAAGAGAGTCGTGCCCTTAAAATTTGCAAATAAAAAATCGCTAAAAGCCTGTGATTTAGGCGTTTTAGCGACTTTTGTTTAATGGAGCTGGTGACGGGAATCGGACCCGTGACCCCCACCTTACCAAGGTGGTGCTCTACCGCTGAGCCACACCAGCAAATGCTGTTTTTTGAATGAATTTTGCGGTGAATTTTAATGGTTAAAAAGTGCTGTTTTTGTTTTACCAAGGCAGTGCTCTACCGCTGAGCCACAGTAGCATATCTATAAAAATAGGCTAATTTATTAAGTTTTTAAATCGGCAATTTTAGGCATTTCAAACCTTACCAAGGTGGTGCTCTACCGCTGAGCCACACCAGCAAACTATTGTTGCACTCGCGCGCCGTTTGACGCGTTCACAACGTGTATTATAAAGCAATGCCGCCAATTAGTCAAGTATTTTCAGCAAATTGAGTAATACAACATTGAAAAACCGAACCGCCGTGCCGTCGCGCTAACCATATTACCTGCCCCACCCCATACACATGGTTATTAACCTACACAATCATCATAACAAATTTTACTTATGCACAATTATTCCAAATAGCACATTTTAACTATACATCGCAAGCGCTACATCGCTAGTGCTTTTTTATAACAAAAAACACCACAAAATTTTGTGGTGCACCATCATTTCACAACACAATATGTTGTGTTATTGGCTCCCCCTGTTGGACTCGAACCAACGACCTATCGATTAACAGTCGAGCGCTCTACCGGCTGAGCTAAGGAGGATTATATATCATCACTCACGCGCAAACACACGCAAGATATATGCATTATAACGTATTTTTTTAGATTTTGCAACAGTTTTTGCAAAAAAGTTTAAAATTTTATCAAACTTTTAGGTGCTGTCTAAATACGCTACGTGCCCATTTTTATAATATATTGCCACCGATTAAAATTAGGCTTTTAAAAATTAGCGCAGCATACTCAAAAAACGCTAATTCTTATAGGTATTCAAGCAGCCCCGATAGATTAACTTCCGTCTTGTCAAAAAAATATTTAATAAGAATTTTAAGCGCGCTGACCACATTGTCAAGGCTTAGAAATTTAAGCCGCGCGAGGTCTTCAAACTCAGCCGCGTCAATATTTTTTAAAACAGCGACTTCACCCGCCGCTATCGGAACGCTTTCACCATCCGCGCACAGTGAGCATACCCGCCCGCCCAATGCAAAACTAAACCTTTCTTTTATCGGCGCCACGTCTTTACACCTCACGCACCTTTGCAGTTCAAGCCCGAACCCCGCGTTTTTTAAGGCCTCGATAAGAAATTTTATTACCACCACCAACGGCTGCGCTTTGGTGTACGTTAACATTTTAAGCGCTTTTAACATTAGCAAAAACAACTGTGGGTTTCCTTCACCTTGGCGCGCCAAAACGCTTACAACTTCAAGTACGCCCGACCCCGCAACAAACTTATCAAAATCGGCCGAAAGGTCATAAAAGTTTTCAATTTGCGTGCAATTTGTTACCGTGTAACCATACTTTTCAACAAGCACATACTCGCCAAAACAAAACGTCTGCGCAGCAAACGCCAACTTCGCCTTTGGCTTCGCCACTCCTTGAATCTTGGCATACATCAACCCATGATCAATCGAAAAAAGAGTAAGCGCACGCCCACTCTCTTTATATTCAGTCGATTTTATAACAATTGCCTGCGTCTTTATTTCTGCCATACGTTCCTTCTTTCATTAGTATTAATGTGCCAGCAGTGCAAACTGGTTCATATCACATATTTTTAAGCACTTTCTTACTTAATTATAGCAATTTTGCAGCTTTTCGGCGCTTTTTTGCCATAATATGCTTTAAAAGCACCAATCTTCTGCAAATTAATAAATAAATTGAGTTAAAATAACCAAATTTTAGATTATCTATATCTATTTGTTACCTCTTCATCAACGTCAACGCCCATTTCATTAAGCATATCTTTTGCTGAAAAGTTCACGCCCACCAGATTTATTGGGCTTATCCCCTGCTTTTTAAGTTCTTTTGGGGAGAATTTTAACAAATCCCACGCCGTATTCCTTAATGCCATAAGCTTTTCTTCTTTGCTAAGATTTTTTGTTTTATCCATTTATCTTCCCCCTTACACATTAAGTTTTGACGCTAATTAAGGTTGGTATGCCAAAAATTATGCAAAATTTGCGCAAATTTTTGTCGTTTTTGCGTTTTTTACCAACTTTATCACTATAAAGTGTCAATATCATAGCCCAAATCTGCAAGCACGCTTGAATTAGACTGCCAACCCTCACGGATTTTAACAAACAATTCAAGAAAAACCGTCTTCCCTACCAGTTTTTCAATGTCTTGCCTTGCGCTTGTTCCTATCTTTTTAATCATCTCACCATTTTTGCCAACGATGATTGTTTTGTGTCGGTCATTTTCACAAATAATATCGGCCGCAATTTTTACCTTTTTATCGTCCTCTTTAAAATCCATAATTTCTACGGCGCAAAAATGAGGAATTTCCTGTTGAACAAATAATAAAACCTTTTCACGAATTATTTCGGCCGTCATAAATCTTCCCGACTTATCGGTATAGTCGTCAACGTCAAACAACGGCTGCCCCTCCGGCAGAACCGCACTGATTTTATCTAACACGGCGTCAATGTTTTTCTTTTTCAGCGCCGAAACAGAGATAAACTCTTTAACAAACGTGTATTCATTTAGGCGCGCCAAGGTTGGATAAAGCGCCTCAAAACTTGCCAAATCTATCTTATTAATGATAACAAAAACGGGCACGACCGCCGACTTATATCTTTCAATAATCTTGAAATCAGCTTGGTTAATTCGTCCAGCGTCAAGCACAATCGCAATCGCGTCTACCCCCTCTTGCGCCACGCCAATCGATTTTTGCATAAACTGCGCAAGCTTAGATTTTGCGTTATATTCACCGGGGGTGTCAACAAAAATCATTTGAAAATCAGGCTTATTCACAATGCCCAAAATCTTGTTACGCGTTGTTTGAGGCTTAGGGCTAGTAATAGCCACTTTTTCGCCAACCAGCGCGTTAATCAGGCTGCTTTTGCCAACATTAGGCTTGCCCACAACCGCAACAAAACCGCTTTTAAACTTCTTAGTCGTCACAATTTAGTATCTCCTTTTCGCGCGCGTGCATTTTTTCAAAATCGCTATCCTTGATATGGTCATACCCACAAAGGTGCAAAATACTGTGCGTAATAAGTTTTCGAACCTCGTAATCTTGCGTTACGCCAAACTCCACAGCCTGACGCGCCGCCACCTCGATACACAACGCACAGTCACCAAGATAAATGTTTTTGCCATCAAAACTGCTTTCAACAAGCGCACTTTGAGGCACCTTTTCGCCCGCAACAATGTTAAGAGATGGATAACTTAAAACGTCTGTCGGGCTGTTTTCC
>ERZ779673.301-NODE-301-length-23525-cov-3.031615_pt1 | contig 23525 bp, 23 predicted proteins | sample MGYA00511956_ERZ779673 | MGnify/ENA primary metagenome ERZ779673 (study PRJEB29588, sample SAMEA2152065) | human gut metagenome | biome: human gut; feature: human-associated habitat; material: faeces | place: Denmark | collected 2008/2010 ... | reverse complement strand
GTACCACCCGACAAGAACGTTCAAGCATTTTTGTTACAAAAACGACAAATTTGTTCATTATCAACGGGAAATTGTTCCCTTTTTCCTCAAAAAAAACGGATTCACGTTGAATAAATCAAAAATAACCTTTAAATTCGCGGCGAATTACAAAGAATTGTGCCGTTTACCAATCCCTATCCAAAGCGAACCTCTCGTGGGACTGGTAACGGCGAAGCCTACCCGAAAGGGAAGTAATTCATTCTCAAATTGAAAAACAAAACCATAGAAACAAGATGAAGTTATACAAAGCAGTCTGCATGCTGACGTTGTCTGCCCTGCTGGTGAGCGGGTGTACGTCGTACAAGAAATCACTCTATCTGCAAAATGAAAATGTACTCAACGAGTCCCTCGAAGGGCAGCTCTACGACTTCCGTATCATGCCCAAGGATGAGCTCACCATTACTGTCAGTACTACCGATCCCGAAGCTTCGGCGCCGTTTTATCGAAAATTCGGGCAGAGCAAAGGAAGTTCGGGAAATACTAGTACCGGGATGGAAGGCGGCAAACTATTAGCTTATTTGGTAGACAATAACGGCTACATCGACTTCCCCGTGTTGGGAATGATTAAGGTATTAGGCCTAACCAACCGCGAATGTGAAGCCCTGCTTCGTCAGAAACTTCAGCCCTATTTGAAGGAAGTACCGAATGTCACGGTCCGTACGTCCAATTACAAGTTCAGCGTCTTGGGTGAAGTTAATTCTCCGGGTACCTATACCACTGATGCCGAAAAGGTGACCATTTTCGAAGCCCTGGCACAAGCCGGCGACATGACCCTGTTCTCCATCCGTGACGACGTGCAGTTGCTCCGTGAAGATTCCACGGGGGTACGCCGCGTGTACCACCTGAACCTTAACGAGGCCGATGTGGCCCAGTCGCCCTACTTCTACCTGCAGCAGAACGACGTGGTCTATGTGAAACCCACCCGCGCCAAGGTACGTACCAATACGTTCAATAGCAATTCGTCCATGTGGATTACCCTGCTGAGTATCGTCACCTCGGTCACTTCTTTGGTACTTGCAATTTCCAAATAATTTTTATCTCAACTTTTATACAATATGGCAGAAGAAACTCCCAATTATATGGTGGAAGACGAAGAAAACACTTCCGGATTCGATTATAAGACCTTCCTGGTGAAACTCCTGATGTACTGGCCTTGGATTGTAGGCTGCGTAGTCATAACCTTAGTAGCCGCTTTTTTCTACCTCAAGACCCAAGTTCCCCTCTATACTGTCAGCTCCTCGGTATTGATTAAGAACGATAACAACACCAAGGGAGGCAGCAACGGGGCTAGCTTGGCTGATTTAGGTTTTGTCACTACCTCTACCCAGAATTTCGATAACGAACTGGAAATCCTCAAATCCCGTACTTTACTAAAAAAAGTGGTAACCAGCCTCGATTTGTATATCGATTATACTCTTCCTAGCCGTTTCCGCGACACCGAACTCTACAAACAGTCTCCTGTCAAGGTATGGGTGACTCCCGAGGAAGCCGACCAGATGGGCAGCGCGAAAGTGGACCTGCACTTCCAGCAGCACAAACTGCACCAAGTCACGGTGTACCACGGCAAACAGGAATGGAAGAAAACCATTGATACCCTTCCTGCCGTATTCTCTACTCCGGTAGGGGTCTTTACTTTCTCACAAGCAGACTCTACCCAACAGGAAGTCCAAACCGTTCCTGAACTGATTCAGGCTACCATTACTTCCCCGAACCGAACTGCGGCCTCCTTCCGGAATCGGCTTTCTGTAGAAGCCAACAACAAATTTACCACCATCGCTTTGCTCACCCTTACTGACAGCCAGGTAGCTCGCGGTACCGATTTCCTGAACAAACTGGTGGAACTCTATAACGAAGAAGGCAACAACGACAAAAACGAGGTAGCCGCCAAAACTGCCGAATTTATTGACGAACGCATTCGCATCATCAATACCGAACTGGGTACCACCGAAAGCCAGCTGGCCAGCTTCAAGCAGCGGGCAGGCGTAGTCGATATTGCATCCGATGCCACCCAGGCTGCTGGCGAACAAGCCAGCTATGAACGTGCCTACGCAGAAAACGAGGTACAAATCAGCCTGGTCAATCACCTGAAAAAATACATTCAGAGCGAAACCAGTCAATATGATGTCATCCCCGCCAACATTGGCCTGACCAACAATGACCTCAATACCGTAGTGGAACGCTACAACGAAATGCTGATTGAGCGCAAACGTCTGTTGCGCACCTCTCACGAAGACAACCCTGCCGTACAAAGCCTGAATGCCAGCATTGACGTGATGCGCAACAGCGTGATGGCCGCCATCCAAACGGCAGAGAAAGGCTTACTGATTAACCGTCAGGCTCTACAGGCCCAGACCCGCAAGTTTGCCGGTAAGGTGAGCGATGCCCCTGTACAGGAAAAAGAGTACCTCAGCATGTCGCGCCAGCAGGAAATTCAAGCGAACCTCTACCTGATGCTTCTCCAGAAGCGGGAAGAGAACAACATCACCTTGGCTTCTACTGCCAACAACGCCCGCGTCATTGACGAACCGCTGGCCGGCGGACAAATCTATCCGCAACCGTCACAGACCTATATGATGGCATTTGTGTTAGGCTTAGCCCTTCCGGTAGGAGTAATCTTCTTACTCGGTCTGCTCCAGTTCAAGATTAGAACCCGAGGCGATGTGGAACGATTGACTCCTCTTCCTATCGTAGGCGATATTCCTTTTACAGATGAAGCCGCCAAGGGTGCTATTGTGGTGCATGAGAATCGGAATGAGCTGATGGAAGAAGTGTTCCGCTCCGTGCGTACCAACTTGCAATACATGCTGGAAGAAAACCAGAAGGTCATTCTCTTTACCTCCACCACTTCCGGGGAGAGTTTCACCGCTGGGAATTTGGCCTGCAGTTTGGCCTTTATGGGCAAGAAAGTGGTCATTGTGGGGCTGGACATCCGCAAGCCCGGACTGAACAAAGTCTTCCAGATTTCCCATAAGGAAAAGGGTATCTCCCAATACCTGGCCGATCCTGAACATACCGATTTACGCAGTCTATGCCAGGTATCTACCGTCTCCGAGAACCTTTATATCCTGCCCGGTGGCACCATTCCACCGAACCCAACCGAACTGGTCGCCCGCAAGTCCCTTGACCGAGCCATCGAGATACTGAAACAACATTTCGACTACGTCATCTTGGATACTGCCCCTATCGGTATGGTTACCGATACCCAGCTGGTAGCACGCGTAGCCGACTTGAGCGTCTATGTCTGCCGTTCCAACTATACCGCCAAGAGCGAGTTCAAACTGGTGAACGAACTGAAGAAAGACGGCAAACTGCCCCACCCATGTGTCTTACTCAATGGCATCGACATGAGCCTGCGTGAAAACGGTTCCTATTATGGTTACGGCAAATACGGGAAATATGGCAAATACGGTTATGGAAAGAAATATGGCTATGGCTACGGTTATGGCTATGGAAATAAAAACGACAAATAAAGTAAAATTATGAAAGGAATTGTGCTAGCCGGTGGAAGCGGAACCCGCCTCTACCCCATCACCAAGGGAGTCAGCAAACAGATGCTGCCTATCTTCGACAAACCGATGATTTATTATCCCATCTCGGTACTGATGCTTGCAGGTATCCGCGAGATTCTGATTATCTCTACGCCTTACGATTTGCCCGGATTCCGCCGCCTGTTGGGAGACGGAAGCGACTATGGAGTGCACTTTGAGTATGCAGAACAGCCTTCTCCCGACGGACTGGCACAAGCGTTCCTGATTGGAGAAAAATTCATCGGTCAAGACGACGTCTGCTTGGTATTGGGCGACAACATTTTCCACGGAAACGGTCTGAGTGCCATGTTACGGGAAGCAGTCCGTACGGCTGAAAAAGACCGGAAAGCCACGGTTTTCGGCTATTGGGTCAGCGACCCTGAACGTTACGGCGTGGCAGAATTTGATGCAGAAGGGAACTGCCTGAGCATCGAAGAGAAGCCCGCTCAGCCCAAATCCAATTATGCGGTAGTCGGACTTTATTTCTACCCCAACAAGGTGGTCAGCGTAGCCAAGTCCATCAAGCCCTCTGCTCGTGGGGAACTGGAAATCACTTCTGTCAACCAGCGTTTTCTGGAAGATGGTGAGCTGAAAGTGCAGACATTGGGACGTGGTTTTGCCTGGTTGGATACCGGTACCCACGATTCCTTGAGTGAAGCGTCCACTTTCATCGAAGTGATTGAAAAACGGCAGGGCCTGAAAATAGCCTGTCTGGAAGGTATTGCCTTCCGCCAAGGATGGATTTCCGCCGACAAACTGCGCACCTTGGCACAGCCCATGCTGAAAAATGAATACGGAAAGTATCTGCTCAGCGTCATTGATGAAGTAGAACGTACCGGAAAAAGTAATCTGGAATTTTAAAACACTTATTATATCATGGAAGTGATTCAAACGAACATTAAAGGCGTGGTAATTATTGAACCACGCTTGTTTAAGGATGACAGAGGTTATTTCTTCGAATCTTATTCCGAAAGAGATTTCAACAAACAGGTGGGTGAAATCCACTTTGTACAAGACAACGAAAGCAAATCCAGCTACGGCGTAATGCGTGGTCTGCATTTTCAGCGTCCCCCTTTCACACAGAGCAAACTGGTACGTTGCGTAAAAGGAGCCGTATTGGATGTAGCGGTAGACATTCGCAAAGGCAGTCCGACTTACGGACAGCACGTAGCCGTAGAGCTGACTGAAGACAATCACCGCCAGTTCTTCATTCCTCGTGGATTTGCCCACGGATTTGCCGTACTGAGTCCGGAAGCCATTTTCCAGTACAAGTGCGACAATTTCTATCACCCGGAAGCCGATGGCGGCATCAGCATTCTCGACACTTCTTTAGGTATCGACTGGCGTATTCCTACCGAGCACGCCATCCTCAGTGAAAAAGATACCAAACATCCCCTTTTAAAGGACTTCGATTCTCCGTTTGAATTCGGTCCTTTCTGAAAATAGATTCACTCTATATTATTCATTCTTACTTATTCATTGATGAACTTGAATATTTTAGTTACCGGTGCCAATGGACAATTAGGACGTGAGATGCGACTCATAGCCCAAGACACCCCCTATCATTTTATCTTTACCGACGTGGTAGAAGCAGAAGGTGTGGAAACCACCCTGCTGGACATCACCAGTCTGGAAGCAGTGAAACAACTTGTCAAGGCACACGACATTCACTGCATCGTCAATTGTGCTGCCTACACCAACGTAGACAAGGCCGAATCCGACGAAGTCTTCTGCCGCGTACTGAATGCAGAAGCTCCCCGAAACTTGGCAGAGGCCATGAAAGAAGTCAACGGCTTGGTTATCCATATCTCTACCGACTATGTGTTTGGTGGAGACCCGTATAACATTCCTTGCCGGGAGGACCAGAAAGGGACTCCTACCGGTGCTTACGGACGCACCAAACTGGAAGGAGAAAAGTACATTCAGGCCACAGGATGCGATTATGTCATTCTTCGCACGGCTTGGTTATATTCCGAGTATGGCAAGAACTTCGTCAAGACCATGCTGAACCTGACGGCCACCAAGCCCCAGTTGAAAGTCGTATTCGACCAGGCAGGTACACCGACCTACGCCTACGATTTGGCCAAGGCCATCCAAACCATCCTGCAGGACTACACCGCAGAAAGTCCGACAAGCGGTTACAGCAAAACAGGTATATACCATTTCAGTAACGAAGGCGTATGTTCTTGGTACGACTTTACGAAAGCTATTGCCGCAATGGCTGGACAGACCCAGTGCGACATCCAGCCCTGCCACAGCAACGAGTTTCCCAGCCCGGTAAAACGCCCGGCGTATTCGGTACTGGACAAAACCAAAATCAAAGAAACTTTCGGCATCCGGATTCCCTACTGGACCGACTCTTTAAAAATCTGTATCAATCATCTTAAAAACGCATAATCATGGAATTCAAACGCAATATATTAATCACTGGCGGTGCCGGATTTATCGGCAGCCATGTAGTCCGCTTGTTTGTCAACAAATATCCCGAGTATCACATTATCAACTTGGACAAGCTGACCTACGCAGGTAACCTGGCCAATTTGAAGGACATCGAAAACCAACCGAACTACACTTTCATCAAAGCCGATATCTGCGACTACGAGAAGATGCAGGAAATCATGCAACAATACCATGTAGACGGTATCATCCATTTGGCTGCTGAAAGCCATGTAGACCGCAGTATCAAAGACCCGTTTACCTTTGCCCGTACCAACGTGATGGGCACACTCAGCCTGCTGCAAGCCGCTAAAGTCTATTGGGAAAGTCTGCCGGAAAAATACGAAGGCAAACGTTTCTATCACATCTCTACCGATGAAGTGTACGGAGCCTTGAAAATGACGCATCCGGAAGGCATCAAGCCGCCATTCACTACAACCGCTTCTTCTGAAACCCACCATTTGGCTTACGGAGAAGAATTCTTCCTGGAGACTACGAAGTACAATCCGCACAGTCCCTACTCTGCCAGCAAGGCCAGTAGCGACCACTTTGTGCGCGCTTTCCACGATACTTACGGCATGCCGACTATTGTCACCAACTGTTCCAACAACTACGGTCCCTATCAGTTCCCTGAAAAACTGATTCCGTTGTTCATCAACAACATCCGCCATCGCAAACCGCTTCCGGTATACGGTAAAGGAGAAAACGTACGCGACTGGTTGTATGTGGAAGATCATGCCCGTGCCATCGACGTCATTTTCCATCACGGCAAGATTGCCGAGACATATAACATCGGCGGCTTCAACGAATGGAAGAACATTGACATTATTAAAGTAGTTATCAAAACAGTAGATCGCCTGTTGGGACGCAAGGAAGGAGAAGACATGGATTTGATTACTTACGTTACCGACCGTCCGGGACATGATATGCGCTATGCCATTGACTCTACCAAGTTGCAGCGTGAATTAGGATGGGAACCCAGCTTGCAGTTTGAAGAAGGTATTGAGAAGACAGTGCGTTGGTATCTGGATAACCAGGAATGGATGGACAATGTTACCTCGGGAGATTATCAGAAGTATTACGAAACAATGTATAAGAATAGATAAACTAAGATAATAATATATATTTTCTATCATATTTTAATTGAACATTATATGCCGAATAATAAGAGTAATGTAATCATAAAAAATTCTATATATTTATATATAAGAATGTTGATTACAATGGGAGTAGGAATTTATACCTCTCGTATAATTCTTCAGGCTCTTGGAGAAGTAGATTTTGGATTATACAATGTGGTAAGTGGTGTGGTCGTATTTATCGCGTTTATTAGTTCAGCATTAAGTAGTTCTACATCTAGATTTCTTACTTTCTCTTTAGGTAAAAAGGACATCAAAGAATTAAGCAACACTTTTCGTTCAACTTTTAGCATACATATAATTATAGGAGGAATTATTTTCATTTTGCTTGAAACTATAGGCCTTTTTCTATTTTATCAGCTAAATATCCCCAATAATAGATTAACAGTATGTTTTTGGGTATATCAATATGCTATTTTTTCAACAATATTATCATTGGCTGTAATTCCATTTAGCGCGTCAATCATTGCACACGAGAAGATGAGCATTTATGCATATACCAGTATGATAGATGTCATCCTAAAATTACTCATCGTTTTTATAATACCTTATTCTTCAGTTGACCATCTATTATTGTATAGTACATTTGTTTTTATCGTAAATGTAATTGGAGCCATTATAAATGTAGCATATTGTTATAAAAAATTTCCAGAAACCTCTATTAAATGGCTTTTTAAGAAACAATATATTAATCCAATATTTAAATATTGCAGTTGGATTATTATTGGACATTTCTCATGGCTTTTATCCACACAAGGATTAAATTTTTTATTAAATATATTCTGTGGTGCAGCTGTTAATGCAGCACGCGCTTTAAGTCTTCAAGTGCAAAGCATTTTATCAAGATTCGTACAAGGATTTCAAACAGCACTAAATCCACAAATCACTAAAAGTTATGCATCAGGTGATATCAATTATATGCACACGCTGATTTTTAATTCATCTCGCTATTCTTTTCTCATTCTGTTTATATGTTCTGCACCAATATATATCGCAACCGATATTTTATTAGGAATATGGCTAAATAAAGTTCCAGAATATACGACACAATTTGTCAGAATTATTTTAATTGGAAATCTTTTAGACGGTCTCATCAACCCATTAGTCATTAGCATAAACTCAACAGGAAAAATGCAATCAACTCAATTAATGCAAGCTATAATATATTTGTTTTCGTTTTTTACCCAATGGTTAATTTTACATATCTCACACAATCCTGTTATGGCTTTTGGGTCCTATTATATTTTTTTATTCCTCATATTTATAAGTCGTTTAATAATATTAAAGTATAAAATATCCTTATCTATAAAACAATACATAAAAACTGTTTGCATTCCCTTAATAATAACAGCAATCACATCTATCAGTATATATACAATCTACAATAAAACCATAGAAATGCCACCTTTAATCAATATAGTATTTACTATTATTATTACATTTATTGCCGCATGGCTTTTAGGACTTAAACAAGAAGAAAGAAAATTCATCGTTAATTACATTCATAAATTAAGTAAGAAATGACTCCTGAGAAAATATCAAAAAAAAATGTTTATATATTAACTTTCCACTGTGCCCATAATTATGGAGCTGTTCTGCAAACATATGCAACACTAAACTTTCTAAGACTCCATAACTACCAAGTTCAAGTAATAGATTATAGACCTAAATTTTTAACAAAGCCGTTTAAACGATTTCGTACTAAATATTACTTAGCTAGAAATCCTAGATTATTAATTCATCGATTATTTACTGAACCTAGGAATTTACCTCAAAGATTTAGATTATATAAAAAATTCAATTCATTTATTCAAACGAAATTAGAACCGATTCCATTTGGGCATATACAACCCAACTCCTTTATAATTATTGGTAGCGACCAAGTATGGAGTAAATCTCTTAACAACGGACATTTTGACAATACTTACTTAGGAGATTTTCCACACCATAACGACTTTCAGTTAATTGCCTATGCTGCTAGCATAGGGAATTCTCATCTTCTAGAATCTGACTGGACATTACTTAAAAACAAATTGGAAAAATTCAAAGCTCTTAGTTTAAGAGAAGCATCCTTTCAAAGTTTATTAGAAAAAAATATATCATTAAAAGCAACACTGGTCTGTGACCCAACATTGTTATTGGAAGCATCCGATTGGGAGAAATTAGCAAACGAATCCACTATACAAATAGAAGGAGATTATATAATAGTTTATGAAGTGGTCGAGAGTAGAGCTGTCAAAGAGTTTGCTAATAAATTATCACAACAATTACATTGTAAAGTTATAAATATCAGTTCCTGCATTACATATCGTAAAAATAAACAAAATTATATCCAGGACGCATCACCCGCAGATTTTATTAAGCTAATAAAATTCGCTAAATTTGTAGTTACATCATCATTCCATGGAACTGCTTTTTCTATAATTTTCAGGAAAAACTTTTATACAATAAGTTTATCTGAAGGTATAGATAGTCGTGCAAAATCATTATTAACTACAATAGGTTTACAAAATCGCCTAATACAATCAGATGCCCCAATTAATCTTGCTGACATTAATTATTTAAAGCCAGAAAAACTTTTAAATGAATTCAGAAATATATCGAATAACTTTTTATTTTCTTCATTAAATGATAAATAACATTTCAATTATTATACCAGTATATAATGTAGAGAAATATCTCCCCAAATGCTTAGATTCTATCCTCTCATGGGAATTTAAAAATTGGGAAGCGATTTTAATCGACGATGGTTCACTTGATAATAGTGGAAAAATCTGCGACCAATATGCAAAAATAGAAAATCGTTTTCATGTAATTCATCAAAAAAATAATGGTGTAAGTACAGCTAGAAACATAGGTTTAGATAAAGCCGGTGGAGAATGGATTATGTTTATTGATGCAGATGACTGGGTAGATGGGAACTTACTCTTTCAACAAGTACAAAACTATAACCTTAAAGATATTCAAGCAATCCTATTTGGAACTAGTGTAGACTATAAGGACACAAACCATATCATATTACCAGAAGCCAAAAGCCTAAAAATAAATTCAGATACAAAAAAATTACCATATTACGGGTCTTTAGGATTTTGCAACTTACTCTATCGACGTAGTCTAATAGAGCAATTACATTTACGATTTTCAACTAATGTCAAAATGGGGGAGGATATGGAATTTATGATGAAATATCATGTGATGGTACATAATGTGATTGCTATTACTCAGCCAATTTATCATTATGTTCGTCGAGAAGGTTCAGCCACATTAAATCCTCAATCTGCACGAAGAACAGCCCTAGATCATCTTTTATTCTTAAGAAATACCTTAGCCTGGGCTAAAAATTATAATAAAGAACTTCCGCAATGGTTCGGAGAATGTTTACGACTAGAAATCAAAACAGGATTACGTATGGCGTATCTTGCTCATTTTAATCTTAAAGAATGTCAAATGTATACTCGGCACTTTAAAGAAATCGATTGTCAATGGCGCAAATTTGGCTATACTTTTTTTAATACTTCGTACCTTCGACTAGCAAAAATTAGTACTTTCTTTTGTATCGTACTTTTACACTTAAAATCAAAAATAAAACATTAATATGATTTACGTAGAAATTAATGGCCGTTTGGGAAACAATATGTTTGAAATAGCAGCTGCAAAGAGTCTAACTGATGAAGTTACTCTTTGGTGTAAGGGCGACTGGCAACTTAATTGTATAAAAATGTATAGTGATACGCTCTTTAAAAATTACCCAATTGTAAAGTCTCTTCCAAACAACATTAGAATATATGAAGAGCCCGAATTTACATTTCATCCAATTCCTTATAAGGAGAATCAGGATTTATTAATAAAAGGATATTTTCAGAGCTATAAATATTTGGACAGAGAAAAAGTTCTAAAACTCTACCCATGTCCAATGCCTGTGAAGTTAGATATAGAAAAAAGATTCGGAGATATTTTATCACAATATACAGTTGTTAGTATTAATGTACGAAGAGGAGACTATCTAAATCTCCCCCATAGGCACCCATTCGTTGGAAAGAAATTTTTAGAGAGAGCAATGTTATGGTTTGGAGACAAAGTACATTATATAATATCAAGTGACGATATAGAATGGTGTAAAGCACACTTTAAACAATTCGACAATGTACATTACTTAACAAACAGCTATCCTCTCTTGGATTTATATATCCAAACAGCATGTCATCATAATATTATCAGTAATAGTAGTTTTTCTTGGTGGGGTGCATATCTAAATAATCATCCACAAAAAATTGTAATAGCTCCACACCGTTGGTTTGGCATGAGTACAAACATAAACACTCAAGACTTATTACCGCCAGAATGGATGATAGAACAATGTGTATATGAACCTAAAGTGTTCCTTAAAGCATTACCATTACATGCCAAATATCTATTAAAAAGAGTATTAAAATGATTAATAAAACATTCTCAAATGCTGTAATTTGGCTAAGGGTATTAATGTGCTCATTGGTAGTATTTGTACATACAGCTTTTATAGAAACTCCAGCAATATGGCCACAAATTCTACATACAACCATCAAAGGAGTTTTTTCTTGCCTTGCCGTACCATTTTTCTTCTTAGTATCAGGATATTTTTATTTCGCAAAATTAGAAAATCCTTTTACTTGGAAATTCTATAAAAAACAATCTATAAAACGAATAAATTCACTTCTTCTTCCTTACATTCTATGGTGTAGTTTAGCATTATGCTCTGTTCTTGTAACAGCATTTATAAGATACAAAATTGGCGAAATAACATATGAAGAATTCAACAACTATTTTAACATAAGTTATATTATTCATTCATTTTGGAATCTAGAAGAAGGTATTACCAATGTCAGCATATTAGGTACAACAAATTCTTTTTCATATCCTCTTTTGATTCCACTTTGGTTTTTAAGAGATTTAATCATTATTAGTTTCTTATCACCTATTATTTGGTATGCTATTAAAACTATTGACAAATTTTTTATACTTATTATTACAGGATTTTATCTATGCATGTTTTGGCAAATAACAGGATTATCAGCCCAGTGCATATATTTTTTCAGTATTGGCGCTTATTGTTCTATAAAAGGAATTGATATTTCTACATTATGCAATAAATTCCGTTGGATAACATTAGTAATCTCAATTTTTATTATAATATTATTTACAATAACCACTAATAATAATACTTATGCATATACATTTGAACGTTCATTGCTTAGCATTATGTCATTAATTACAATTATAGGATGGTCCAAATATGTTTTAATAAACAAATCACATATAATATCACTATCATCCTCAGCTTTTTTTATTTATTGCTTCCATGGAATGCCAATATATAAAACATCTGTGATTAATTTCACACATAAAATTACGACTCAGATACTATATCCTCCATCTCTAGATAATATAATGCCTTGTATATTATATTTTATAGAAGGGTTAGGAAATATTTGTATATGTTTTATTATATACAAAATACTAAGGTCAATTTTTCCTAGATTATGTGCGCAATTATGCGGTAATAGATAAATTTACTTTTATGAAAATATCAATAATAATACCAGTTTATAATACAGAGAAATATATTTATCGTTGTTTAATTTCATGTCTTAAAGAACAAGATATAACTCCGGAAGAATATGAGATTATTGTTGTTAACGATTGTACTCCGGACAACTCAATGTCCATTGTAAAAGATATTTCTAATCAATATCCACAAGTTCGTATAATACAAATGCCATGTAATTCAGGACAGCCGGCCGCTAGAAATGCAGGTTTAAATGAAGCACAAGGAGAATATATATTCTTTCTTGATAGTGATGATTGGATACATCCACATGTACTACAATCTATGTATACATATGCATCAACCCATCAACTAGATTTAATGCCCTTTGGATTTATATTGAGCCATGAATTTGATGATGAAAAATATTGCGCTGTATACAACAACAGTCAAGAAATAATGACCGGACAATCATATTGTTTGACACAAAAGATTTTCTTATTAGTTCCTTGGGCCGCCTTATATAGAAGAGAATGGATGCTTGAAAACAAGCTCAAGTTTAATGAAATAATTAGATATCATGAAGATGAAGAATTTACTCCTCGAGCTTATTTTATGGCAAAACGAGTTTCTTATTTTCCCGGTCCATGTTATGAATACAGGTTTAAGCCAAGTGGAACTAATAGCACATCATCCAAAACTTACCTGCGTGCACATTGTTATTTTACAGCCGCTAAATCATTATACAATTTTCAACAGAATTATTCAATGGAGAGTGACAAGGCACGCCAATATATAAATACAAGAATTGCTTATTGTATAAAAATGGCCATATCTCTATCGAGAGAAAAGAATTTACGGAAAGCTATCAAAGAAAGTGAGTTTTATCCCTTAAAAGACTTACAATTATCTAATAAACTACAAGACAAGATTAAGTTATTTATTCTTAATCATTCAATGAGTGCATATTATTTTATATCATCATTAACCCAAAAAATACATTTCTAGCAGAATATGGATTCTATCAATAACCGTATCGAATGGATAGATATTTGTAAAGGACTAGGTATGATTCTTGTTGTATTAGGTCATACAGGATTGTCCAATATATCCCAAGTCGCTTATGATTGGATATATTCATTTCATATGCCATTATTTTATTTATTATCTGGATTATGTTTTAATAACAACAAATATAAAAAATTCAACCTATATATAAAAAGACGATTAAAAACTCTCGTTTTCCCATTCTTTATACTCAATACTATAATATTTATTTGGGGATATTATACTCCAATACCTAATTTATCTATAAATAAGACAGATTTATTAACGGGCGTATCAGCTCTTTATTTTGTAAGAATATTGTTTATTAGTGAACTTTGGAATTTTATACTTCGGAAACTAATTCCGGACAAACTTTTATTCTTTTTAACTGTAATTGCTATATCCATTATAGGCCATAATTTAATTCAGGATAATGAACATATGATTAAATTTTTACTTCCTGATATAGCCACAATATATTATGCAATAGGAAATGTATTAAGCGAGAAGTTAAAATCTTATAAAACGACCAGAACCATATACAATTCATTAACAATAATATTCAGTTTGCTTTTTTCTTTACAATTTCTACATTCTGGAATAGATGAAATTATATTAGCAGCTTCCGGTATCACGACATTAATAGCTATTTCTTTGATTTTCTCTCACCTTAAAACAACAATTACCAATCCTTTCATTTATATTGGCCAAAATACCCTAATTATATTAGCATTACATCCTTTTATATATAATAATTTAAAACTAATTACACAAAACTTTATTACAAGCAATTTTTTAGATAGTCTTATAAGAATAATTACAACATGGATCCTCTTATTCTTTTCTATTTGGCTATTTAATAAATACATACCATGGGCTGTTGGTAAAACTAAAGTCATTTCTAAAACAGAAATAAAATAAAAGACTGATTATTATTTATCTAGAAGAATGCCCTTAAAAGAGTTTTATTTATACTTATATAAAATTTAAATATATATCAATCTATAAAGCATAATGGAAATATTAAAATTTTTATTCCGCAAATTTTTCATAATGGGAGATTTATATCGTCCTATTATACCTTTTAAAGTTAATCTATTATATGTGGGAAAATCTTTTAAGAAAGACGGTGTTCCATCTTATAATGTAGGTGATTATCTTTCTAAAGTAGTATTCGAAATGTTAATGCACCATTTTAATATAAAATCTTATTGGACAGGAAAGACCAAATGCGTTGCACATATTGGAAGTATCATACAGTTCCTTGGACAAAACTGTGTAATTTATGGAAGTGGCTTTCTTTTTAAATGGGCCATGCCACAATTTGCAAGAAAAAAATTAAAATTAGATATTCGTGCGGTACGTGGTCCCTTGACAAGAAAAGTTCTTCTTGAATTAGGATACTCTGTCCCTAAAGTATACGGAGACCCAGCTATCCTCCTACCACTATTTTATTATCCTAATTTAAAAAAAGATAAAGAATTCATTGTAATACCTCACGAATCCCATTATAAAGACTATATCAACAAACCTTATCCAGTGGTTTCAACGCTTACAAATGATTGGAAATCCTTTATAAATAGCATTGTTTCAGCCCAATTAGTAATCAGCAGTTCTTTACATGGAATTATAATAGCTGAAACCTATGGCATTCCAGCTATTTTTTTAGATGAAACGGAGAATCCTGACCAACTTAAATATGAGGACTATTATTTAAGTACAGGTCGCACAAAATTTGTAAAAGGAAATACAGTTGAAGAATGTCTAAAATTAACACCAGAAAAAATTCCTGATTTTACTAAAATGAGAAATGATCTTTTAAATTCATTTCCAAGAGATTTATTCACCTAAAATCCGCAAATGGAGGTTAACAAATTAAAATTGAAATGGTTCCGCATTTTTTATTGTGAAATTCAAGGAATGCCAATAATTATAATATTACAACCAAATCCTTCTAAATATAATCTTAACTACAGCTCTAGTAAATTTAATCTAAAAAATAAATTCACATAAAACTAATAATATAATGATACCAAAGATTATCCATCTCACTACAAAAAATGGGAAATTAAACAATGATGAGAAAATTATTTTGTCAAAAAATAAAGATATATTTAAAAATTGGGAGTTCCGCATTTACGGAGACAAGGAAAATAAAAAAATCATGGAAGATTACTTTCCCGAATTTATTGATAAATACAATAGCATACAAAAGGGTGTTATGAAAGCGGACATTATTCGTTGTCTATATTTATATTTATATGGAGGAGTTTACATAGATACGGACTATCAATTTTTCAAAATGATACCTGAAAAATGGCTAAATGAAAAATGTGTTATTCCTGCAGAACATTTTGAGTTAGACGGTACTCCTTTCTTAGGAAATTGTATTTTCTTTTCAGAAAAAGGTTACAAATTCTGGTATGAATATATAAAATATCTTTTCGATAAAATGGATTTAACTAATGTCAAAGAAGAAAGTATTATTAGTTGTACTGGCCCTGGAGGAATTACAGAGTTCTATAAAAAAAATAAAGATAAATACCCAGAACTAAGATACACTCCTAAAAATGTGTTTCATCCATTAATCGTTAATCACCAATTAGGAATAAAAAAAACAAAAGAGACCATAGGTGCCCATTATTGTTTTGGATCGTGGAGAGGGAAATCTCATTCTGCCTTTAGAAAATGGATTTATTCGTTTATACAACATCTGCAAGCTAGAGGACTAAATATTTTTAACCTGTAAATTAAATGAAAATTTTAGCTAATTACTTATACGCAAATTGGAAATCAATATCGTTTCTTCCTGCATTTATATTCTTTGCCATGGATATGAGTGGAATATTGGGAGGATGGGGATATATATTATATTACCCAATGCTATTTATATTAGCTGTATATTGCATTATCAATGCAAAAAAAATTAGTATTATACACGTTCTCTATTTAATAACATGCTTTGTCAGCATCTTACTAAATGATATCCCCCCCTATTATAGAATATATTCAAGATATTTAGTTTTTATTCTATTATTATCATCATTCTCTAATTTAGTTAATAGCAGAAAATTAGCTCTAATGCGATTGCATACATTTCATATTTTCTCTATTTTAACTGTCATTCTGGTTACCATAAACTATATATTTTTCTCACTTGGAATTGTAAAAAGCGAAGCCCTAACACTTTATGAAGAAAGAGGATTATATACAGGTTCAACTGCTAATAATGAAATGGGATTATTAGGTGCTATATCTATTATGTTCATCATTACATATAGCATAAAATTCTTCAAACAAATATCAACCATTAGTAAAGTTATCTTACTTATATGCCTAATTAGTGCTATATCCATGATGGCAATGGCGTCATCTAGAATGGGCCTTCTATGCACAATCTTTTCTGTTTTATTTGTCATATATAGACTAAATAGCAATAACATAAGAAAAATTTCTATCTCATTATTAGTTGTTGTTTTAGGTGGATTTATTGTCTCAATATTTCTAGGTAGTAAATTTAGATTTATGTTAGAAAAAAATGGAAATCAAGTAGAAGAAATAAGACTTAACTCACGTGAAGATATGTGGCAAGCTAGAATAAAAGAGTACCAAGAAAGTCCTATATATGGCATAGGATTTGGATATATGAAATATGGATGGGGAAACGTAGGAGCAGAAAATACAAAAGGACGAATTGAATCAGGATCGGGATGGGCATCTGTAGTAAGTCAAACCGGCACACTTGGTGCAATTTGTATGTTTTTCATCGTATTTCCGAATCTTATTTATTTAATACGAAAAAGAAATACATCCTATTGCAGTGGATGGTATTCAGGAATGTGTATAATGTTTATTTTACAACCAATTACAGAAGCCTATATAACAACTGTTGGTGCCGTATTATGTTGTTTATTTTGGTTAAATTATAGTGTTATTGAATCTTTCCGTAAAGGTATCCTTAAAGAATCAGACTTAGACTTATCAATTTACTCCAAATATAAATTATTCGATAAGAATTTATTAAAAATAACATCCAAGCACTAAATCCTATGAATATTTTATTTTTCCAAAATTGTATATCTCCTCATCAAATGCCATTTATAAATGAGCTACATAATATTAAAGATGTCTCCGATATTTATGTAATCGTTCCGGAGGCTGATATGGATGCCAGAAAAAATATGGGATGGAATTCATCTGAGTATCAATTAAGTAATTCAAAAGTCAATTTTCTAATTAATAGTGAAAATCAGGAGATTGTTACATTACTAAAAAAATACAATAATACAGAAACATGGTGTTTATTTTCTGGTATAAACTCATTCCCTTTCGTCGCAAAATATTTTAAGTTATCCTTAAAATATCACTTTAAAAGAGGAATTATTACCGAACCACCTTTCCTCTATAACCATCCTCTTTGGCAACATGCCATAAGATTTGCTATAAAAGATTGGAAATATATAAAATATATTGACAAATTATTTGTAATGGGAGATGATTTCCTTTCTTACTACAAATTTTGGTCAAAAAAATGGGATGTTATACCATTTATGTATTGTACCGAATGGAAAGAAAGAAATATAAATCACATTCCCAACACACAATATCACAATTTAAAAATATTATTTGTAGGCTCTCTATCAGCTAGAAAAAACGTACAACTACTATTCAAAGCCATAAAAAGCCTTCAAAAGCAAGAGCAAAAAAGTATTGAAATTGGCATAGTAGGAGATGGAGATCAAAAACAGAATCTTATTAAATTAGCTAACAACAAAAATTTCAGTTCCATATTTTATGGTACTTTACCAATGAATAAGGTCTCTGAAATTATGCAAGAATATGATATTTTATGCTTGCCATCATTACATGATGGTTGGGGAGCAGTTATAAATGAAGCTATAACATTAGGATTATATGTACTCTGTTCAGATACATGCGGAGCCAAATACTTAATAAAGAAAAGTAATTTTATCTGCGGAGATATATTTAAAAATAATGATATGATATCTTTAAAGAAAAAAATTAGCAATTGTTTGTCTCAAAAAGAATTAATTAGAGATTCTACTATTCAAAGAATAGCTTGGGCAAAAAATAATATCAAAGGAAATGTCGTTGCTCAATATTTAATTAAAGAACTAAAAAGCAAAGATAAATGAAAATATTACAATACATACCATCAATTGGTAAGGCAGGAGGTGGTGTAAGTGCCTATCTACAATTATTATCACATGATTTAGGGAAATTATCTAATTTACATGTTGTCTGCCATCAATATAAAGATGAATTACAATTAGAAAATTGCACTATACACTACATAGAACGTAGTATAAGCCATTTTTTCACAATAAAAAGACAATTCTATAAAATATTAGATGATATAAAACCCGATATTATACATGTAAATGGATGCTGGAATCCTCAATGCTCATGGATAATATTTTGGGCAAAAAAGGCTGGATATCCTGTTGTATTATCACCACATGGTATGCTAGAGCCGTGGGATATAAAAAAGAATTATTGGACGAAAAAATTACCTGCATTAATATTATACCAAAAAAGAAGTGTGCAAATAAGCGACGCAATTGTAGCCACAGCTGAAACTGAAAAAAATAATCTTCTTGCTTTAGGCTATAATAATAATGTACATATAATTCCTAATGGCATAATTACAGATAATATAAAATGCAAAAAATCATGGAATGAAAAAAAACAAATATTATTCTTAGCATTATATCGCAAAAACAAAGGAATAGATATATTATTACAAGCTATATCAAAAATAAAAAACCAATTGCAAGGTTGGACTATTAATATTGCAGGAATAGAAGCAGACTATACAATAAAAGATTTGCAAAAGATGGCATTGCAGTTAAATATATCCAATTTAGTAAATATTACTGGACCATTATTTGGAGAGGACAAATGGAATGCTTACAGAAATGCAGATGTTTTCATATTACCAACACTTAATGAGAATTTTGGCATAGTGATTGCAGAATCATATTTATGTGGAACACCTGTTATTACAACCAAAGGAGCTCCATGGAAATTAATTGAAGATTATCAATGTGGCTGGTGGATAGACAGGACTCTTGATAATCTCATAAAAGCGATATTAGACTTTATTGCAACAGGGCCTGATGAGCGTATGAAAATGGGACTTACAGGAGCTCAATTAGTAAAAGATAATTTTTCAAGCCATGTCATTGCACAAAGAATGCTTGATCTATATAAATCAATAACAAAATAATCGTCAAATATATTTTAGATAGTCTAACTTAATAATAATATTTTATGGAAAAAGATTTATGGTATCAAAGAGATGATAAGACACAAAACATAACAAAATACACCAAAATAAAATTACAAATGTGGAGATGTGTCGATACACTCTTTTTTAAACCTAGTCTAAACATATTCTCTTTTTGGAGAATTTTTTTATTAAAATTATTTGGAGCTAAAATAGGTAAAGGATGTTATATATCTCCATTAGCAAGAATTTACATGCCTTGGAATCTCACAATGGGTAGTTTCTCATCAATTGACGATTATGTTTTTATAAAGGATATAGAAAAGGTAACTATTGGAGACTATGTTAGTATCTCAAATTTTGTTCATATTATAACAGGTGGACATGATGTAAGACAAAGAAATTTTGCATCACTACAAATACCTATAATTATTGAAAATGGTGCGTTTATCGGAGCTGATTCTTATATTAGTAAAGGGGTTATTATAGGGCAAATGGCTGTTATTGGAGAAAAAAGTTTTGTACTAAAAAATGTACCAGAGAACACAATAGCATTTGGAAATCCATGCCAAATAAAAAATGAAAGACTTTCCGAGACTGAATATAAAAAATATCGATATAATTATATAAAAAGCAGTAATGGAAGAAACTAAATTCATTTCACCATACACAACAGGGAATCGTATAAAGCGGATGTTTTGGAATATTACATGGTGTATTTTGGCAAGACCTTTTCCAAAAAGTTCTGCCAACAGATGGAAAATATTCATCCTCAAATTATTTGGAGCAAAAGTTGCCTCTAATGCATATGTGTATGCCTCTGCTAAGATTTTTATGCCATGGAATTTAACAATGGAAGAGCACGCCTGTCTTGCCTCTGGAGTGGATTGTTACAATGCAGCACCTATTATCATAAAAAGATATGCAACTGTTTCACAAAGAAGTTATCTTTGTACTGCATCACATAACATTTCATCCTCCCGACATGAACAAATAGAAAAGCCTATAACCATAGAAGAAAAAGCATGGGTAGCAGCTGAAGCCTTCATCGGCCCAGGGGTGAAAGTAGGCGAAGGAGCAGTTGTAGGTGCAAGGGCTGTTGTTTTTAAGGATGTGGCTCCTTGGGCTTTTGTGGGAGGTAACCCTGCAAAATATATTAAAGACAGAATTATAAATAAATAAATAAAAAGATGCTAGATATATCTGTAATAATATTAACTTATAACGAAAAAATTCATATTGAACGTTGTATAAGTAATGCGAAAAAATTTGCAAAAGACATATATCTTGTTGATTGTTTTTCCAATGATGGAACAGTAGAACTAGCAAAATCTCTAGGAGCAAAAGTATTTCAGCACCAATGGGAAAACTATTCTAAACAATTCAACTGGGCATTACAAAATTTACCAATTACAACAGAATGGGTTTGGCGTATGGATGCTGATGAATATCTATCTGATAATTTGATAAATGAATTGCATCAAAAATTACCTTCTCTCCCTAAGAACATCAATGGTTTTACAGCTCCATGCTTACGCATTTTCATGGGAAAATACATAAAACACGGTATAATACCACTCATCTTACTCCGATTATTTAAAATCAAATATGCAATTTGCGAAAATCGTTATATGGACGAACACATTCAATTATCAGAAGGGGAAATAGGATCTCTAAAAAATCCTTTTTATGATGATAATTTAAATGGATTGACTTGGTGGACTAATAAACATAATGGATATGCAACTAGAGAAGCGATAGATTTACTTCTTACTGAATATGATTTACTACCACAAGAGAGTGTTGTAAATTCTGGCACCCATTCAGCCGCTATCAGAAAAAAGAAATTAAAATACATCAAATTGCCGCTATTTTGGAGAGCTTTTGCTTTTTTTATCCTAAGATATATTTTCAGATTGGGTTTTTTAGACGGAAAAGAAGGATTTTTATGGCACTTCCTACAAGGATTCTGGTATAGAACATTAGCAGACGCTAAAGTATATGAAATTAAAAAAAATCATGGATTTGATACTGAAAGGATTAAGACTTTCCTTAAAGAAAACTATCTAAAATAAATAGATTCTCAATTCACGATTCAAAAAATACAAAAGTTATAATAAAAGTAAAAATTAAAGACTTCTTATAAAGAATAAACACATCAAAAGCACAATGCAAAATCACGTAGTCATCATGGCAGGCGGAATCGGCAGCCGGTTCTGGCCCATGAGCGTACCGGAGTATCCCAAACAGTTCATCGATGTGATGGGCGTAGGGAAATCACTGATACAACTAACTGCAGAACGCTTTGAAGGGGTATGCCCAAAAGAAAACTTTTGGGTGGTTACCTCTGAAAAGTATGTCGGCATCGTAAAGGAACAGTTGCCGGAGATTCCGACACAGCACATTCTGGCAGAACCGGAAGCCAGAAATACGGCTCCCTGCATCGCGTATGCATGCTGGAAAATCAAAAAGCAGTATCCGGAGGCAAACATCGTAGTCACCCCTTCGGATGCGCTGGTACTCGACAAGGAAGAGTTCAAACGGTGCATCAGTCAGGCACTGGAATTTACGGCCAACTCAGAAGCCATCGTCACACTGGGAATGAAACCGACTCGTCCGGAAACGGGATATGGATACATTGCCGCAACTGGAGAAGGACAGAACGGAATCTACAAGGTAGAGGCGTTCAAAGAGAAGCCGAACCTGGAAACGGCACAGAAATACGTGACACAGGGAAATTATTTCTGGAATGCGGGTATCTTTGTATGGAACGTGCAGACCATTACCCATGCCATCGAGAAATATGCCCCGCAGATTGCCGGAGTAATGGAGAAAATGGCGCCGGATTTCTACACGGAAAAGGAAACAGAAACTTTGAAAGCGGACTTCCCTACCTGCGAAAAGGTATCCATCGACTATGCCGTGATGGAAAAAGCGGAAGGCATCCATGTACTTCCTGCGGAATTCGGATGGAGCGACCTGGGAAGCTGGGGCTCGCTGCACGGTCTGTTACCGCAGGATGAAAACGGGAATGCCAAAGTAGGCGACAACGTAAAACTGTTTGACTGCCGGAACTGCGTGGTACACGTGGCCGACGAAAAGAAGGTGGTACTGGAAGGTCTGGACGGCTTTATCGTAGCGGAAAAAGACGGAAGGCTGCTGGTATGCCGACTGACAGAAGAACAACGCATCAAAGAGTTTTCACAGGCTTAGTTTTATAAACCTCATTTTTATTTTATTATATGGAAAGAAAAGTAGCATTAATCACAGGTATAACGGGTCAGGACGGATCGTTCCTGGCTGAACTCTTATTGGAAAAAGGTTATGACGTACACGGCACCATCCGCCGTTCGTCTGTGGATTTCCGCGAACGTATCGCGCACCTGGAAGGAAAACCGAACTTCCACTTGCACTATGCGGACCTGACGGACTCCATGAGTATGTTGCAGGTAGTGAGCAAGGTGCGCCCGACGGAAATCTACAACCTGGCCGCACAGAGCCACGTGCAGGTGAGCTTCGACTCGCCGGAATTTACGGCCAACGTAGACGCTACAGGGGGACTCCGT
>ERZ779673.299-NODE-299-length-23835-cov-1.712574_pt1 | contig 23835 bp, 20 predicted proteins | sample MGYA00511956_ERZ779673 | MGnify/ENA primary metagenome ERZ779673 (study PRJEB29588, sample SAMEA2152065) | human gut metagenome | biome: human gut; feature: human-associated habitat; material: faeces | place: Denmark | collected 2008/2010 ... | reverse complement strand
CTAGTTATGGCAGCCACATTGGTAAAAATTAAGTCTAAGATGTTACTTCCTAAAGACCAAACGAAAGAAGAGGAAGAAGATCCAAGACAGGAATTGGTAGAACGTTTGCTGGAATATAAAATGTATAAATATATGTCTCTGGCATTAAAAGATAAACAAATTGATGCAGAGAGGGTATTATACAAAGGACCAACGATACCAGACGAAATTGCAAATTACGAAGAGACGGTAGATATTGAAGAATTATTGCAGGACATTACGCTGGCAAAGTTACAGAGTATATTTCAGGATGTCATGCGAAGGCAGGCAGAAAAGAAAGATCCAATCCGTAGTGATTTTGGAAAGATTGAAAAAGAAGAAATTACATTATCGGATCGAATGATTTATATTCAGAGATATGCCAGACATAATGGAAAGTTTTCTTTTCGCAATCTTTTAGAAAAGCAGAGTACAAAAGTAGAAATTATTGTTACGTTTCTTGGTGTGTTGGAACTAATGAAGGTTAGTGTCATAAAGATAGAACAAAATGGATTGTTTGAAGATATTCAGATTGAATTTACTGGTAAGGAAGTTGACTTGTCGGAATGGGAGTAACTGGAGGATTGAGGAACGTATGGAATTAAAACAGACGGAGGCGGTTATTGAGGCGGTGCTTTTTACGATGGGAGAAGCAGTAGAATTGGAAAGGCTGGCAGCCGTAGTCGGGCATGATGCAAATACAACAAGAGGAATTATTCGAGGTATGATGGATCACTATGATGCAGAGAATCGTGGTATTCAGATTATTGAATTGGATGGTGCATTTCAGATGTGTACGAAGGCAGAGATGTATGATTCCTTGATTCAGATTGCACATATGCCTAAAAAACATACTTTATCGGATGTACAGTTGGAAACCTTGTCTATTATTGCGTATAAGCAGCCCATTACAAAAGTAGAAATTGAGGCAATCAGAGGGGTAAAAAGTGACCATGCTGTAAATAAACTGGTGGAATATGAGTTAGTGGAAGAAGTTGGAAGATTGGACGCACCTGGAAGACCAATTTTGTTTGGTACATCCGAAAACTTTTTGCGAAGTTTTGGAATTGGTTCCATTGATGAACTTCCTATTCTTAATCAGGATAAACTTGATACATTTAAACAGGAAGCGGAGGAAGAGGTTCAAATGAGTTTGCATTTAACCTAATAGGAATTTTTTGGGGGGGAGAATAGATGGAAAAGACAATTGCATTGTCATGGAAGATGCCTGAAAGACCCGAATGCTTTTATGGAAGAGAAAAAGAACTGGCACAATTACATAATTATCTAAGTATGGAAAATTATACTGTATTTGTTCAGGGAATCGGAGGAATAGGAAAAAGTGAACTTGTAGCACAATATGCGATTTTAAATCGCGTAGACTATGATGTAATTCTATTTGCAAATTGTATCTCCGATATACGAACCATGATATCCAGTGATGTAGAGTTTCCAGTAGAGCATGTAAAACGGAATACATTAGATGAATATAATTTAGAAACAGAAGAAGAGTATTTTAAGCGTAAGTTCGCAATACTGAAATCTATTGTAACAGAAAAGACACTGTTAATCGTTGACAATTTCAATAATGAGGACGACGAATATTTAGAAGAATTTTTGCAGCTAAATTGTTATAAGATTTTTACTTCTCGCCTAGATTGGAGTAAAAAGCAATATTCTGTTTTACAGGTAGGAGAAATTGAAAATTATCAGGATATTGAAAAAATATTTATGCATTACTATGTTCCTCAAACAGAAGAGGAAACGGGAAAGATACATGAAATTGTACAACTGGTGAATGGATATACATTGGCAGTGGAGTGGATTGCCAAGCATTTATCAGGGCATTCGATTACCGTTTCAGAAATGTTGGAAAGTTTGCAACAGAAGAAAATAGAGGATGCACGTATTTTTCAATCGAATAAAGCCTTATTTCATATGTTGCTGGATGTATTTCAGATAAAGAATTTAGAACAGGATGAATTGGAAGTTCTTCAATTTCTGTGTCTTGTGCCATATACAGGAATTGTAAAAGAGGAATTAGTTAGAATAGGTGGAGACGGAACGCATGCCGCTGTATTAAAGTTACTTGGCAGCAGTTGGATGAAGCATGTAGAACTTGGTGTTGTTGCGTTACATCCTGTCGTTGCAGAAACCGTATTAGCAGAATTAAGACCAGATTGGGAGAATATGAAGCGGTATGCTGACAATATGGCGAAAGATTTGCTGGATGATGATCTTCCGTTGTGTCAGGTAGATGCGATTTTGCAAATTGCAGAAAATATGTTTCGTATTTTAGGTGTAGAAGAGCCTGGAGCAGTAACGTTACTAATGGGTGTGGCACATTGCTTTATTAAAAGGTATCATAAATATCCAGTGGCAATCGGTTTGCTGGAACAGTCTCTAAAATTACAACAACAGGCAATTGCACAAATTAAAGTAAAGATTACATTGTGCAAAGAGCAAAATTCTATGGACATCCATACACAGTTAAAGAAACAAATACTGGAACAGGAAACTGTGCGGAGTCTTATTATTCATCAAATTGGTGAGATTTATTTTATAAATGGACAATACGAAAAAGCATTGAACTATTATATGAAATTAAATGGCAGCCCGGTAGCAGATGTATATTGTGATATTGCCAAGGTGTATGCGAAAGTAAAAGAATACAAAAAGGCAATGCAGTATATTCAGGCTGGCATAAAGATGAAAAAGAGAAAATATGGTGCAGATGAGATACCATTAGTAGAGAATTATTTGTTACTGGCAAGTTTGTATATTGATAATGATGATTTTCGAATGGCAAGACAATGGATGAATGAGGCAGAACAAATTGCAACAAAGCAGATGACAGAAAGACAAAAAGCGGATTTTTATTATCAATATGCCATATTATTAAAAAATATGGGACAGATAGAAGAAGCGTTGTCTTATGATCAAAAGGTGTGTACATTATATTTACACTTATATGGTGAAAATCATATGTCAGTGATTCATGCATATGCTGCTATGGCGGTGGACTATTATCGACTGGCGGATTATGTAAGTGCATTGCAATGTACATTAAAAGAAATCGTACTGCGAAAGAGAGTACGAAGGATAAAAAAGAAGTTATATTTAAGTGTATCCAGATTGATTGGAATGATTGATGTAAATGCATTAGAAGAGGAAACAAAAGCGGAACTAAGGGCATTTATGAGTGATTTCAATCGTATGTTAAAAGAAAATCCAGAGGAAGGCGAAGAAATGTTACGTCAATAGTGGAATGGACGAAATGACAGTTGGAAAAAATTTTATTTTTACTTGACAGATTATAAATTTCTGCTATAATCATAATAGTGCTATTCAAAAAATACCCAAACAGTTGTATAGGCACAATACACAACTGGAGGGAGGTTAGGTGTGAGGCTATGTCAAATGTAATCGTAAAAGACAACGAGACTTTAGATAGTGCTTTACGCAGATTCAAAAGAAACTGTGCAAAGGCAGGAATTCAGCAGGAAATCCGCAAGAGAGAGCATTACGAAAAACCAAGCGTTAGACGTAAAAAGAAATCTGAAGCTGCTCGTAAGCGTAAATTTTAATAGTAATTAACTTATATGCCCTTAATATTTATATATTAAGGGCATTTTTCTGTGTATATAGAAATTTTGTAGAGGAATGTAAGTCTCTACCATTAAAACAGAATCCTAATTTTTCCCGTTTCCGCATAAGATATATAAATATACTGTTGAGAGGGAAATATGAGAAGAAAAGCAGCAAAAGTAAAAAAAGAAAAAATCTCCACTCGTTCTGTTGAACGGGCAAATCGGCTGGAGCATTTGGCTGGGACTCTTGCAGTTCCACAGGATATTTTAGCAGAGAGTATTCTAATTTCTGTTTATGGCAGGCAATGTGTTCGATTGGAGAATTATAAGGGGATATTAGATTATTCTGATACACAAATTAAGGTTTGGTCACGAGATGGAAAGATTATCATTACGGGGAAAAAGATTCACATATCCTATTGTTCGGATGTTGAATTGTGCATAATTGGGAGAATTAGCCAAATTCAATATATAGAATAGGAGGGATAGTATGTGGAAACGGATGATGAGGTGGTGCAGAGGGTATGTTTTAGTAGAATTAAGAGGTGCAGCACAGGAAAGATTTTTTAATTTATGTCGGAGACATAATATTTATTTGTGGAATATTTATACAGTGGCTGATCAATATTTTTGCTGCATGGATTTATCGGATTTTCGAGCTATTAAAAAGATTGCCAGAAAAGCAAAAGTCAGACCATGGATTGTAAAGCGAATTGGACTTCCCTTTTGTATCTATCGAATGGGAAAGCAAAAAGGGGTAATTTTAGGCTTTGTTTCAGGAATAATGCTTATGTATGGTCTTAGTTTATTTTTATGGGATATTTCGTTTACTGGACAATCATATTATACGGAAGAGCAGCTATTGTCTTATCTAAACACGATACAGATACATACAGGTATTCCCATACATAGGATAAATTGTCAGGATATTGAAGAACAGATTCGTATCAGTTATCCGAATATTGGATGGGTTTCAACGGAGTTAGAAGGAACAAAGTTATCGATTTCTATTGTAGAAACAAGACTTCCAACGAAAAAAACACTAGATGATAATGCTTGTCATATGATTGCATCGGAAAAGGGGAAAATTGTCAATATTGTAACCAGACAGGGTGTTCCTCTAGTCAAAAAGGGAGACAAGGTAAAGAAGGGACAAATTCTAATTTCTGGGGTATTGGGGTTACAAAATGATGACGGAACTTTGAAAAAAAAGGAAGCAGTACATGCAGATGGAGATATTCAATTGCGAACGACCCAAAGCATTACCTTTACCTGTGATCGAATTTATAAAGTGAAAAATTATACTGGCTACGAGAAAAAGATACTAGAGTTAAAGTTGTTTAATAAAAAAATATATTTTCTAAATCCACTGAAAGGTTTTGATAAAGCAAAAAAATATGATATAATTGCTAACGTGTGCAATGTTTCTGTCAGTAAATCTTTTATTTTACCGTTGAGTTATGGGCAGACCTGTTATCGACAGTATGAAGAAGTAGAAGCGAGATATACACTAGAACAGGCGAAAAAAATTTTACAGGAGCAGAGTCTGGAGTATATGAAAAAAGCAGAACAGCAGAAACAGACAATAGAAAAAAAGAGAGAGCAGTATAAGACCGAGAAGGATAAGGTTTCGCTTCAGGTAGAATTTGTAATAGAAAAACCGGTAACAACTTATAAAGAGATTACCGCCCAGGAGTTGAGTCAGGAGGAAAACAATGAGCTTAGTGGAGATAATGATTGAGGTGCCTGTGGAGCATGAGCAGAATGTTTGCGGGCAACTGGATAAGCATGTAAAGCAGATTGAGCATACACTAAATGTGACGATTGTGGCTCGGAACGGACAGATCAAGTTAATTGGTGAAAAACAAAATGTGGAGAAAGCCAAAAGTGTTTTCATGAATTTAATTGCATTATCCAAACGGGATAATGTGATTACAGAACAAAATGTAAATTATGCGTTGGCACTAAGTATGGAAGATAAAGAAGGTGCTATCGTAGAGATTGATGGAGATGTGATTTGCCATACCATACAAGGAAAACCTATTAAGCCAAAAACAATCGGACAAAAAAATTATATTGATCAGATAAGAAAAAAAATGATTGTATTTGGAGTGGGGCCTGCGGGAACAGGAAAAACGTATTTGGCAATGGCAATGGCGATTACCGCCCTTAAAAATGATGAAGTTGGAAAAATCATTATGACAAGACCTGCGATTGAAGCAGGAGAAAAATTGGGATTTCTTCCAGGAGATTTGCAGAGTAAAGTTGATCCTTATTTAAGACCATTGTATGATGCGCTACATCAGATTATGGGACCGGAAAGTTTTATGAAAAATATGGAAAAAGGGTTGATCGAGGTTGCACCATTGGCTTATATGCGAGGAAGAACATTAGACAATTCTTTTATTATTTTGGATGAGGCACAAAATACAACGCCAGCACAGATGAAAATGTTTTTAACAAGAATTGGGTTTGGCTCAAAGGTAATTGTTACAGGTGATTTAACCCAAAAGGATTTACCAAAAGATGCAAAATCTGGATTAGAAGAAGCATTGAAAGTGCTTGGTAAGATTGATGATATAGGTTTTTGTTATTTATCCAGCAAAGATGTTGTTCGACATCCGTTAGTGCAAAAAATTGTAAAAGCATATGATGATTATGAAGAAAAGAAAACTCGACATACAAAAGGTAAAAATGGGAAAGCGACGGTGAAAAAAGCAGGAGATGGAACGAGACGCAAATAGGATAAAAACGAATAAAGAGGAATACATAAGAAGATGGGCAGGAATATTGGTGTTTGTTTATACCTGTGTTATTCTATTTGGAATGGGAACCATGGAACAACTAAAAAATGGAAAACTGACAGTTATTGTGCTGACGATACTGGGCTTTTTTATCATAGCGTTGAACCATAGAGATAAGCAAAAAGAGGATGCATGTAGCTTCTTTTATTTTAGTTGTTGTTATATTGTATCATTTGGAACGGTGTTACTTAGTTCTATTTGGAATGTACAGGAAGTATGGATGTTGGGAGGCTGGATCGTAAGTATTTTGGTACACCCATATATTGGTATGCTGTATCAGGCTTTGTTTAGTTTGCTTTATTCTTATCTTTGTGGATATTCAATGATACAGTTTAGCTATATAGTATTTATTGGAGCGGGAATGTGCTTGCTGCTGCCGTATTTGAGAAAAAAAGAAAATGTAGGTTATGTTGTAGGAATTGGTTTCTTTTGCAATGCCCTTGTGCTACTTTGTCAAAGTGATTTTGTTTGGAAGAATTTTTTTTCGATGGAAACCCTTCTTAAGCAGTTTGTTTTTTTAGTAGTCATTTTTTTAAGTATGGTAGTATCTTGGTTCTTACTGGGAATTAGCAAATCGGGAAATCTTTCTTTTGTAAAGGAAGGGATGCAGAGCTTCTTTCTACAAGAAGATGTAGAGGAGAAAGGCAATACTGCTTCAGAAGAGGCAAGTGATGCGAGAAATCAGCAGGTAAAGGAGTTTCTAAGATTAGAGCAACTGGGACGAGAAGATTTTTCTTTACAGGTTCAAATGAAAGAAAAGTTGCCGGGAAGATACGCACATTGTATGACCGTTGCAAATTTGGCAAAATATGCTGCAGGAGAGGCGAAGATAGATGCACAGCTTACTTATGTTGGTGGCTTGTATCATGAAATTGGCAGGTTGAGAGGAAAAGATTATCTAAAAGGAAATAGAGAGATTGCCGATGAATATTCTTTTTCAGATGCCTTGTTGAATGTTATAGAGGAACATTGCGTTGTGAGGCAACATGCAAAAACGAGAGAAGGAAGTATTGTTATGTTGGCAGATAGCGTAATTTCTATGTTAGAGCAATTGGAAATTCAGAAAAAACAGATAGCACCAGCCGAAGTTGTAAAACAGGTGTTTCGATTGCGATTGGAGAAAGGTGCATTGGCAGAAAGTGAGCTTACTTTAAAAGAATATGCGATTCTTTTAAATGCCTTTATAGAATGGATAGAAAATAAGCAACAGAAAATGAGTAATTAAAAGATACAGAAAGTGAGGAGAAAAATGACTTTTCATTTTGAGTATGAAGCGGACAAACAGTTTTCTTTCGATTATGAAGCGTTGATGAAACGTGTGATGTTACAGGTGTTAGATTACGAGAAGTGTCCGTATGAGGTAGAGATTAATATTATAATAACTACAAATGAAGAAATACACCAAATTAATGCAGAATACAGACAGATAGACAGGGCAACAGATGTATTATCTTTTCCTATGGTTTCTTACACACAGCCAGGAGATTTTTCTCATGTAGAGGAGGATGAGATGTTGTTTCATCCAGAGACAGGGGAATTGATGCTTGGCGACATTATTATTTCGATTGATCGAGTGATAGAGCAGGCAGAAGAATTTGGACATTCCGTTGAGCGGGAATTAGGTTTCCTTACTGCTCACAGTATGCTACATTTATGTGGTTATGACCACATGGAGGAAGAGGAACGGATGGTCATGGAGAAAAAGCAAAGAGAAATAATGGATTTGCTTCAGCTTTATCGCTAAGAAAGAAAGGAAAGATATGAGTAGTAAGAAGAAAACCAATGATATTTTAAAACAAGGAACGATTTTGGCAGCAGCTTCTATTCTTGTAAGAATGATTGGAGTGATGTATCGTATTCCACTTAACAATTTGTTAGGAGAAGAAGGAAATGGAATTTACGGTGGTGCGTATAAAGTATATAGTATTGCATTAATTGTGTCTTCATATGGGTTACCACTGGCGGTATCAAGAATGGTAGCGGCAAAAAATGTACAGGGACAGTATAAAAACTCTCATAAAATTTTTATAAATGCGTTGATTTTTGCAACAATAATTGGTGCTGTAGTTGGTGGAACGATTTATTTTGGAGCTGACTTTTTTGCAAAATTTATGGGATTGTCCAGAGCCGCTATGCCTTTGCGAGTGTTAGCACCGACTATTTTTTGTGTAGCAATTTTAGGTGTGCTACGAGGTTTTTTTCAAGGGCATAACACAATGGTTCCAACTGCTGTTTCTCAGGTATTGGAGCAGATTATAAATGCGGTAATCAGTTGTGTAGCAGCCTATGCATTTATAGCAATGTGTAAAAATCCTAGCAACAAAGCAGTCTTTGGAGCGACAGGAAGTACAGTAGGTACATTTTCGGGTGCGCTTGTAGCCTTGCTTTTTATGATTGGTGTATATATGCTTAATCGACCTGTTTTTAAGAGGAAGATGGCAGCGGACCCAAATCCGGTAGATAGCAACAAGGCAATCTATCACATTTTGTTTATTACAGTCATACCAGTTATTTTAAGTCAGACAGTATATCAGATTAGTGGTCTTGTAGATACCTCTATTTTTGGAAATGTAATGAAAGCAAAGGGAATGGAGGAAAATGTTGTAGAACGCTTGATTGGAGCTTTTACAGGGCAATATAATGTATTGATCAGTGTTCCGCTGGGAATTGCTACTGCGATGGGAACTTCTATTAATCCAAGTATCGTATCTTCTTATACAAAGGGAGACATGTCAGAGGTAAAACATAAGGTAAAAACAGTAATAAAATTTAATATGTTATTGGCATTTCCTTGTGCAGTCGGTTTAGCTGTATTAGCAACTCCTATTAATATGTTGCTGTTTCCACGTTTAATAACATATCGAGCAGTTGCTAGTAATATGTTGTTGTTTGGATCGCTTTCCCTTATTTTTTATGCACTGTCTACGGTAACAACTGGTGTGTTACAAGCTTTAAATCACATGAGCCTGCCCGTTGTGCATTCCGCAATTTCTTTGGTTGTACATGTGATTTTGGTATATTCTTTACTACAGTTTACAAACTTAGGAGTGTATGCCTTGATTGTAGGTGATGTGACATTCCCACTTCTTGTGTGTATATTAAACTGGCGTTCAGTTGGAAAGGCATTGAATTACAAGCAGGAAGTAAAAACGACATTTGTATTGCCAGCAGTGGCAGCCTTGTTTATGGGCGGATGCTGTATTGCGGGATATAAGTTATTAAACTTGCTATTTGGTTTTGCAGGTTCTTATGTGAGAAATGCAATTTGTACATTACTTGCAATTTGTGTAGCAGCAGTGGCATATTTTATTGCCTTAATGGTTCTAAAGACGGTAAAAGAGGAAGAGTTGATCGAGATGCCAATGGGACGAACCTTATATTCGGTTGCTAGAAAATTGCATCTTATTTAAACAGAGAAAAACGAAAATGCTTCAAAAGTATTCTTGATAGGAATATTTTTGAGGCATTTTTATGTTGTAGATCTGTAGATGTATAAAATTAAAAAAAATGGAAATCATTACAAAAAGAGAAGTTGGGATTTGTGTTTTAAAGGAGAGAGACAATGAAGAAAAAAGCATATGTATATATAAGCATAATTAGCGTGTGTTGCATTTTATTTCAGCTTGCGTTTTACTTTGGATATAAAAATTATGAACAAAAGAAAATGGAACAGTTACAATCAGAGCAAGAAGCGAGAAAGGAAACGGTGTCAGTAGGAACAAATCAGGCTATTGTACTGAACCCTGGTGCGGAGTTTACTTGTAAATATTACAACAAAAATACAAAGGAAAAATGGGAGGAAACAGGGAAGGTTGCTTCTGCTTTTGTAGGTTGGAACAGGGGGGAGCTACAAAAGTATTTACAGGATTATTTAGCAGAGCCACCAAGTGAGGAACAGGAAAAAGGATTAGCAGGATATGATCTTTTGTCTTTTTCTTCGGATTATATTCAAATAGAAAAGGTGTATGCCCCAAAACAAAAATACAAATATTTATTAGTAGTGGAGAATAACGAGGTAGTTATTTATGACGAAAAATGGGAAAAACGATATGAGCAGACAGGAATATTTATTGAGGATTTAGGTGAAGAAGAAAAAAATAAATTGATGGAGGGAATTTATGTAAAGGATGAAGCAGAGCTTTATAGTATTTTGGAAGATTATTCCAGTTAAGAAATGATAAAACGCGTATGGTGGAAAAAGGAATGGAGCGTGTTTGGATTGTCAAAAGAGAAACATAGAAGAAAAAAGTAGGACTTGCATTCTTAGGCGTATGACGATACAATGTAAAATAGTCAGGAAAATTGTTCAATACAAAGAAAGGCGGTATTTTTCTATGCAGACAGATGTAATAATTGTTGGTGGTGGGGCATCGGGCCTGGTTACAGCAGTCATGTGTGCAAGAGATGGAAAGCGCGTTCTATTATTTGAACAAAAAAAACAGATTGGAAAGAAACTGTTAGCAACGGGAAATGGAAAATGTAATTATACCAATAAAAACCAAACAGAAGCTTGCTATCGCAGCGAAAATAAAGACTTCCCTCAATATGGTCTGTCTGCATTTGGTTATAAAGAGGCGATTTCTTTTTTTGAGGAATTAGGCATTACACCAAAAGAAAAACAAGGGTATATTTATCCCTATTCAGAACAGGCAGGTGCATTTGTAGAGGTTCTTGAGATGGAAATAAAAAAGAGGAACGTGCAGGTGTGTTATGAAAAGGTTGTTCAGATACAGCAAAAAAAGAACGGGAAATTTTGTGTTCTGACTGAACAGGCCTCTTATCAAAGTGAGAAACTTGTTCTAGCGGCTGGTGGAAAGGCATCACCTAAACTTGGTTCTGATGGAAGCGGTTATGTTCTGGCGAAGCAGATGGGGCATAGGATTATTGCACCAGTTCCTGCCTTGATTGGATTAAAATGTAGGGAGGACTTTTATGAAACCGTTGCGGGAGTTCGTATACAAGCGAAAGTAACATTATATATAGAATCTATGGAACAGGCAATTGCAGAAGATACAGGGGAATTACAACTTACGAATTATGGTATATCGGGCATTCCTGTTTTTCAGATTAGTCGTTATGCTGCTAGAGCTATAGAAGAAGAAAAGTCGGTATATGCAAAGCTTGATTTTATGCCTGCATTTTCTAAGACAGAACTGGAGGAAATATGTAGAAGCAGGTTTTCCAGAAGTGAAATTTCAGCAGAGCAGGCATTGATTGGATTGTTAAATAAAAAACTGATTCAGTTAGTGCTACATAAAAGCGGCATTCGAGCCAAACAAAAAGCCAATAAAGTCAATGAAATGCAGTGCAAGCAGTTAGTAAATACATTAAAAGGTATGAAAACGCAGATTATTGGAACGAACGGATTTGAACATGCACAGGTAACTGCAGGTGGAGTGGATACTGTAGAAATAGATGACAAAACGATGGAATCTAAAATAGTGAAAGGGTTGTATTTTACTGGCGAGATTATGGACGTGGATGGCATTTGTGGAGGTTATAATTTACAGTGGTGTTGGAGCACTGCATATTTGGCATCCACTGCGATTTGTAAATGAAAGTAGGAAAGATAGTGTTAAGAATATCCCAGATAAAAATAAATATTAGTGAATTTTATCATACGAATAAACAAGAGATAGACCGTTTTACATGGAAAGAAATTTATGGGAAACAGGAAGAAAGTCTGATTCGAAAAAAAGCAGAAAAATTGTTTCGGTGCAAAGAAAATGAGATTGAAAAAATTTCTATTGTAAAGCGTTCGATTGACGCAAGAAAAAAGCAGGAAATTTACTATAATTATTGTGTAGACATACAGCTAAAAGGTGAGCTTGAAAAGAAAGTATTGTTAAAGGATAAAAAGAAACGATTTAAGAAGGCGGAGGAGATTGTGTATCAACCGCCGAAAATGGGAGAGCAGAAACAAAATTATCGTCCTGTAGTGATTGGGTTTGGACCAGCAGGAATGTTTTGTGCTTTAGAGCTTGCAAAGGCTGGGTATTGCCCTATTGTGCTGGAGCGAGGGAAAATGGTAGAACAGAGGATGGAAGATGTATGCCAATTCTGGGAGCAGGGCATTTTAAAGCCAGATAGTAATGTGCAGTTTGGAGAAGGCGGTGCGGGAACTTTCTCAGATGGAAAACTTAATACAACAGTCAAAGACCCCAGTGGTCGAAATCGTAAAGTTTTGGAAGTGTTCGTAGAACATGGTGCGGAGAAAGAAATTTTATATTTACAAAAACCGCATATTGGGACAGATGCACTTTGCAATATTGTAAAAAATATTAGATTGGACATTGAAAAACATGGTGGGGGGGTTCGATTTGGATCCAAAGTAACTAATTTTCGGACCGATGAGCAGGAAAAATTGTGTGCGATTGAGATTAATGGACAGGAATGGCTGGATACAGAAGTTGCGGTACTTGCCATTGGACATAGTGCAAGAGATACATTTCAGGTTTTGCATGATAAAGGAATGTATATGGAAAAGAAGCCTTTTGCGATTGGAGTGCGTGTTGAACATAAACAATCGGACATTGATACCAATCAATATGGAGAATTAGCAGGCATATTGCCAGCCGCAGATTATAAGTTGACGTATCAGGCAGAGAACGGCAGAAATGTGTTTTCTTTTTGTATGTGTCCAGGTGGATTTGTGGTGAATGCAGCTTCGGAATGTGAGAGTTTAGTGGTAAATGGAATGAGCAATCATGACCGAAGTGAGGCGAATGCCAATAGTGCATTGGTGGTAAATGTAGTCCCAGAGGATTTCCCATCGGAAGATGTACTGGCTGGCGTGGAATTTCAAAGAAAATGGGAAAAACTAGCTTACAAAGAGGGAAATGGTAAAGTACCAGTGCAATTATTTGAGGATTTTAAAAAGAATAAAAAGAGCGAGGCATTTAATCGTATTGTTCCGATACACAAAGGAAGTGTTGCCCTTGGAAATTTAAAAAATTGTTTGCCAGATTTTGTGTGTGAGACATTAGAGGAAGGAATAGAACAGTTTGGAAAAAGAATAAAAGGTTTTGCAGAACCAGATGTAATATTATCTGGTGTGGAGACAAGAACCTCTTCTCCAGTTCGTATCAAACGAAATGATGATCTGGAAGGAAGTATACAAGGGGTATACCCATGTGGAGAAGGTGCAGGTTACGCGGGTGGTATCACATCGGCAGCCATGGATGGATTGCGTGTATATGAAGCAATACGAAAGAAATATTGTCCGATACAAATGCGGTAGTATAAGTGGAGGAAACAGATGAATAGAGAATATATAAAAGAAAAAAAGAGAGTTGTAGTTAAAATTGGTACATCTACAATTACACATGAAGAAACAGGTGCCCTGGACTTAGTAAAATTAGAGAAACTGATTCGATTGCTTACGGACTTAAAGAATCAGGGAAAAGAGGTCGTTTTGGTATCTTCTGGAGCGATAGCCGTAGGAAGAAAAGCAATGGGCATAAAAGAAAGACCAAATGATATGTCAGTAAAACAGGCGTGTGCTGCAGTAGGACAGGCTCGTTTGATGATGGTATATCAAAAATTGTTTGGAGAATATAATCAGGTGGCAGCACAGGTTCTTATGACAAAATATACAATGATTAATGATATTAGTCGTAAAAATGCACAAAATACGTTTCGCGAATTATTACAAATGGGAGTTATTCCTATTGTAAATGAAAATGATACGGTTTCAACGGACGAGATGGAATATGGCAATTTTGGAGATAATGATACTTTATCTGCTATTGTAGCTGCATTGATTGGAGCAGATTTATTGATTCTATTATCCGATATAGATGGTCTTTATACGGATGATCCAAATGTAAATGCGAATGCTTCTTTCATTTCCTGTGTGGATAGGATTGATGAGAAACTGGAGAACATGGGAAAAGGTGTGACTAGCGATGTAGGAACAGGTGGAATGGCTACAAAAATTTCCGCAGCCAAGATTGCTACTGCTTCTGGTTGTGATATGATTATTGCGAATGGAGAAAATATTGCAGTAATACACCAGATCATGGAAGGCGAAGAAGTAGGTACGATTTTTAAAGAACACAAAGCGGAAGGATTTCATTTGATAGATTATATTAAGACACCACAGTATAGCGAATAGTAAAACTAGAAGATTGAGAAGGATAGCCAATACAAATTTTAATTAAATAGAAGGAGTTCTAAGATGAAAAAAGAAAAAATCGATAGAATTAATGAATTATACCATAAATCAAAAAGTGTGGGACTTACAGCTGAGGAAAAAATGGAGCAGGCAAATCTTAGAAAAGAGTATTTAGCTGCCATTCGAGCAGATTTACAAGGAACGTTAAATAATGTATCCGTATTAAATCCAGATGGTACGATTACAGATTTAAAAGATGTTAGAAAGAAGAAAATGAAATGATAAAAAAAGAGTTGCGTCATAGAATAAGTACGAGAAAGAAAAGTATGTCTTTGGATGAAAGAGATACAAAGAGTGATAGGATTTTTGAGAGATTAGAAAATTTAGCAGAGTGGAAAGAAGCACAATGTATTTTTTCTTATGTATCCTACAATCAAGAAATTAATACAAGAGATCGCATGATGCAATGGATTGCACAAGGAAAAAAAATTGCCGTTCCTTGTGTGGTGGAAAATGAAATAAAATTTTATTATATCCATTCTATTTCAGATTTGAAAGAGGGGTATAAGGGTATCTTAGAGCCAGAAAAAAAGTATTGTGCGGATGGCGATGAGGGACTTATGCTTATGCCTGGGCTGGCATTTGACAGGCTTTTTCATCGACTGGGGTACGGTGGTGGATTTTATGACCGTTACTTGAAAAAATATCCATCAAGATTTTTGAAAGTAGCATTGGCATATGATTTTCAAATATTTGATGAGATACCATGGGAAGAACACGATCAAAAGGTGGATTTGATTGTAATAGAAAATACAGTGATAGAAAAATAAAACAATAAAAAGAGTAAGAATCGTGAAACTTTGCTACAAAAGAGAGGATGGAAGCATGAGAAAGGATACAATTACAAGAGCGATTGAAGAAATTGATATTACAAAGCCGGCACCGACACAGGAGCCTATGCGTCAATATTATTATATAAGAAAATGTAGACAAATCGTGCAGGAAGAAAGTAAAAAGCTGGGACGTCCATTGACTGCCTGTACAAAAACTTTTGGTTGTCAGATGAATGCGAGAGATTCGGAAAAAATCGTTGGTATATTGGAAGAGATTGGTTACAAGCCAGTGGAAGATGAAAAAGCTGACTTTATTATTTACAATACATGTACAGTTCGAGAAAATGCGAACTTGAAAGTATATGGACGATTGGGAGCCTTGAAAAAAGAAAAGAAAAAGAATCCGCATATGAAACTAGCTTTGTGTGGCTGTATGATGCAAGAGGATGTAGTAGTGGATAAGATACAAAAGAGTTATTCTTTTGTAGACCTGATTTTTGGTACACATAATATTTTCAAATTTGCAGAATTGCTATACACAAGAATGCAGAGTGATCGAATGGTGATTGATATTTGGAAGGATACAAATGAAATCGTAGAAGACCTTCCAAGTGAGAGAAGGTTTTCTTTCAAGGCTGGCGTAAATGTTATGTTTGGGTGCAATAATTTTTGTACCTATTGTATCGTTCCCTATGTACGTGGGCGTGAAAGAAGTAGAAATCCAAAGGATATCTTAATGGAAATTGAAAAGCTTGTATCAGATGGAGTGGTTGAAATCATGCTTCTGGGACAGAATGTAAATTCTTACGGAAAGGATTTTGAAGAACCATTTTCATTTGCTAAACTTTTACAGGAAGTAGAAAAAGTGGAGGGGTTAAAGCGAATCCGTTTTATGACTTCCCATCCAAAAGATTTATCGGATGAGTTGATTCAGGTAATGAAAAACTCCAAGAAAATATGTAAGCATCTACATTTACCAGTGCAGGCGGGAAGCAGTCGCATTATGAACCGACGATACACAAAAGAGCAGTATTTGGATTTGGTAGCAAAAATAAAAAAAGAAATTCCGGATATTTCGTTAACAACAGATATTATGGTTGGTTTTCCAGGAGAAACAGAAGAAGACTTTATGGAAACGATGGATGTAGTGAGAAAAGTACGCTACGATGCAGCCTATACATTCATTTATTCGAAACGAACAGGAACGCCTGCGGCAACTATGCCAGATCAGGTGCCTGAAGATATTGTGAAAGAACGTTTTCAACGATTACTTGCTGAAATTCAATCTATTTCAGCCGAATTGACGAAAGAGGATGAAGGAACCATACAGGAAGTCTTAGTAGAAGAAATAAATGGACAGGATGAAAGTTTGGTTACAGGACGCTTATCCAATAATTTATTAGTACATTTTAAGGGAGATACTTCCCTTATTGGTGAGTTGGTAAAAGTAAAGCTTGTAGAATGTAAAGGATTTTATTACATGGGAGAGCTGGCTTAGAAAGTCTCAAAAGAAATTAAAATAGAAATAATAGAAGGAGCAGATTGCATAAAGGTGTAATCTGCTCCTTTTGCGTTTCTTAGACTTATTTTTTAGTAAGTATATTTATTCTGCGTTCATAAAAGAATTTAGTGAACTGATTAGAATATCGTAGGTAAGTTGTGCCATATGCTCAGAACTGTCGGTATAAGACCCCAGTATCCACTTTTTTATCATTCCAACGCATCCTGTGATGCAATAAGAATGGATATATTTTAAATCATTTTCCAAATCGGTAGGAAATAAATGTGCAGTATATTGGGCAGATAAATCCGCAATATATTCCTCAATACGGTTTATAAATCCCATGTCTCCGTGAGGACCGCACAATGCTTTGCAAATATCTGCATTATTATTTAACATTGTAAAAAGCTTAGCCAAATAAGAATAGCCCTTGTCCATGGCAGAAGGGGAGTCTTCTGGCGTGAGTGGAGCAATCGGTGTGATAATATCTACGATTTCCCCCATAAGTTCATCTTCAATTTTTGCTAACATATCAAAAATATCTGTGTAATGTAAATAGAAGGTAGAACGGTTGATATCGACCTCATCTACCAATTCTTTTACGGTTATCTCATTGATTGATTTATTTTCCATAAGTTTTGCGAGCCCCTGTCGTAGAAGCTTTTTGGTTTTACGGACTCTTCGGTCTGTTTTTTCTTCCATAGATTATGCCCTCCTTTAAAATGGTTACTCAATAATGTAATGAAAAAAATTTGCATCTGCATAGAAAATTTCCCTGAAAACCCCTTAAATATAGTGTTTTCTGCTCTATATCAGCAATCTGTATGCGTATGTTTGTTGCTTTTTATTATCATAAAAATGTCTAAAAAAATATTTAATAGACATACGATGCAAAAATGTCGATTAAGCAACAAACTATGTCTGAATTGACGGTTGTTTTTTCCCTTTAAAACTAGTATAATTCAAATTGCAAAAAAAATCAACACAGTATCTATTAAACAATACGAGAATGTTTAAAATATATAAAATCGTTTAAACAATTTTGTAACGATTTTATTACCGTTTTATGACAGTAAGATTGTGTTGCATATGGAAAAGTGGTGTTCTGGAAAGTGCAGATAGAGAACTGTGGCGATCTGGAAAGGAGAAAAAGATTATGGTACTACAGGAATGGAAACAGTTATTAAAGAATAAGATACTGTTGATAGTACTGATTGCCATTATAGCGATTCCTACGATATATACGACACTATTTTTAGGGTCAATGTGGGATCCATATGGCAAAACAGAGGATTTACCGGTAGCGATTGTCAACTTAGATAAACCAGTTGATTACGAGGGCACCACATTAAATGTTGGCGAAGAGCTGGTGAACAAATTGAAAGACAATAAGGAATTGGATTTTGATTTTGTTGACAGTAAAGAAGCGTCAAAGGGACTTGAAGATGGAAAATATTATATGGTAATAACAATTCCAGAAAAGTTCTCAAAATGTGCATCAACCTTGATGGATGATAAGCCAGAAAAGATGCAATTAAATTACAGTACCAATCCGGGCAAGAATTATATAGCATCTAAGTTAAGTGAAACAGCATTTGGAAAGATTAAAAATCAGGTTGCAAATGAAGTAACAAAAACTTATACAGAAACTGTATTTGATCAACTTGTAGATATTGCAGACGGAATGCAGGATGGTGCAGATGGAGCTGGAGAAATTTCAGACGGTGTTAAAAGATGGTAATACAACAATCAAAGAAAATTTGGAATTGTTGGCAGATAGTTCTCTTACATTTAAAGATGGAAGCGATGAGCTTGCAGTAGGATTAAAAGAGTATACAAATGGAGTTGTACAGGTGGCAGATGGAGCAAAGACATTGAAGTCAGGTTCAAAAAAGTTAGTAGATGGAAGTGCAGCTTTAAAAGACGGTGTTGTTACTCTAAATTCAGGAATTGTAAGTTTGGCAAAGGGAACCAATACATTAAATGACAGCACACCAACGTTAAAAAGCGGAGTATCATCTTTATTGCAGGGAGCAAATTCCTTATCAAAGGGAGCAGCATCCTTACAGACAGGAACAACAAGTTATGTGACAGGAACAAAGTCCTTGGCAACAGGTGTACAGTCTTATGTAGGTGGCGTAAATCAATTGTCAGAAGGTGCAAATCAGCTTAGTGGATTAACAGGTCTTGGAACAGTAGGAGATGGCATTTCACAGTTAAATGCAGCCGTAACAACAGGAAGTGAAAATACACCTTCTTTAGTGGCAGCGACAACACAGTTATCTCAGGGACTAGACACAATAAAGTCACAGGTTGATAAGGCATCACAGAGTTTAGATGCACAGAACCTAAAGAAGTTACAGGCAGGATTATCTCAGGCATCAACAGGAATTACAAATGCAGCTACAGGAATGAAAACAGCATCCGACACAATTACACAGGCTTCTACAGCAATAACAGGAGCAAATCAGGCATTAACACAGGGTGTTGCAGCAGTAAACCAACAGGTTGCAGCAAATAATACAAAAATTGATACTGTTGTTAGTAATGTAAATAAGAAAATTACTCAGGCAAACAATGAGATTAGCCAGCAGGGTGCACAGGCAAAGACTAAGATTAACGCACAAGTAGATAAAGCTGTAGAAGAAATTGATGCAGCAGTGAAAGCTGGTGCAATTTCAGAAAGTACAGCAGCAACATTAAAAGAAAATCTTGAGAGTGCAAAAGTAACAGATGCGGTAACTGGTGAGGCAGAACAAATTAGTAGTTCCGATTTGGATTTACAAAATGTAGCTATGCCAAGCAAGGTAACCGATACGGTTACACAGGTAACAAGTGGTTTATCAGAGGCTTCCAAAGGATTATCGGAAGGTTCGACTTCCTTATCGGAAGGTGCAACTACTTTAACTACATTAGTAGGTGCTATTCCAAGCGAAGTTTCAACGGATACATTTACACAATTATCTACAGCATTAGGTACAGCAGCACAGGGTGCAAAACAGATTGAGGCAGGCACTACTAAGGTGTCAACAGGTCTTACTACTCTTGAAACAGGTACAAAGAATTTCTCAGCAGCAGCAACTGGAATGCAGTCATTATTAACAGGCTTTCAGACATTGACTTCAAATAATGATGCATTAACTACTGGTGCACAGGCACTTATTAATAATTCAGCAGCATTAACCAGTGGTTCAAAACAGGTGGCAGATGGAGCTAAGGCATTAGAAACTGGCGGAAAGAAGTTAGGCACAGGAGCAACAAAGCTTGCAGATGGAATTAGTCAGGTGAATACAGGTAGTATGAAATTAAAGAAAGGTTCCTCTAGCTTATTAGCTGGAACAACTACTCTGAATACTGGTTTAGGTTCTCTTGACACAGGTGTAAGTCAGTTAGTGACAGGAACTAGCACATTAGTAGGAAATAATACAAAATTATTAAATGGTGCAGGTCAATTATCAGACGGAGCAGGAAAGATTCAAAAAGGAGCTGCTAAATTAGCAGATGGTTCTGGCGAATTAGGAAACGGACTGAATGATCTATTCGATGGTAGTGAAAAATTAAAGAAAGCATTATCAGACGGAGCACAGGAAGTAAGAGATGCGAAGGCTAGTGATGATAGCATTGATATGTTTGCATCACCAGTGGAAGATACAGAGACAAAGATTACAAGTATGCCAAATAACGGTCATGCGATGTCAGCATATATGATGTCAGTAGCCTTATGGGTAGGTTGTCTTGCACTTTGCTTGATGTATCCATTAACTTCTTACAAAGGTAAGTTAAAGAATGGACTTGCATGGTGGGCATCAAAGGCAACTGTACTATTTGTAGTTGCAGTCGGTATGGCAGTAGCTATGATTGGTATGCTTCATGTATGTAATGGTTTCCATCCGGAAAGTTATGGATTGACAGTGTTGGTAGCAGTAGCTGCCGCAGTAGCATTTATGAGTATTATGTACTTCTTTGATGTATTGCTTGGAAAAGTAGGAAGTTTCTTAATGTTAGTATTCATGGTAGTTCAGTTAGCAGGTTCCGCAGGAACTTATCCAATTGAATTGTCTGGAGACTTCGTTGCAAAGATTCATGACTACTTACCATTCTCTTATACAGTAAATGCATTTAGAGAAACCATTTCTGGTGGAAAAGATATTACACAGACGCTTCTAGTATTAGGTGGAATTACAATAGTATTTGTTTTAATGACAATCGTTATGTTCGAGGTTAAAGCAAAAAGAGTGAAAAATAACAAACCATTATACTTAGATAGATTTTGGGAAGAACATGGATTATTATAATCCTGATAAAAAAGGTGTCACACGAAAGTGTGATGCCTTTTTTTGTATAAAAAGAATAAAGAAGTGTGAAAAAAATGTGCTTTCTACATTCCAAAATCAACAGAATAGAAAAAATATAGAACAAAAATAAAAAAACAGTTGTGGAAAATGATAAAAAAAGCAGGGAAAAGAGTGAAAATATGATTGATTTTGCCATAAGATAATGTTACAATAAGAAATGGAGATATGCTTTTGGGGCATACATAGAAAAGCTGAAAGAGATTCAGTGAAAAATGATGTAAGAAAAGTAATATAATGTAAGAAAGGTAGGAATGCAATTATGCGTATATGTCAGAATTGTAAGACAAGAAATGTTGATGAAAGTGTTTTCTGTAGAAAGTGTGGTACAAAGATTGAGGAGAACCCATTTATTTGCCCAGACTGTTTATTCGAAAATACAGATGATAGTATGTTCTGTATTAAGTGTGGTACAAAGTTAGCAGTTGGAGGAAACGCAAAAAGCACAATTGCATCAGCAGCAAGTAATAGAACTGCTGGATACAATCAGGAAACTGCAAAACAGGCAAATGCATCAGCAACCTTTGATTATAATGTATATATGAATGGAAGTCCTTCTGCAGCAGCAAAAGAGACAACGGTAAATGACGTAAATTTTAATAAAGCTACAGCTCCTGCAGCAGCGGAGAAGCCAGCAGCAAAACCTCTATTTACTGATGAAGCCAATATGGTAGGTAATACAGTAGGAAATATTGTTAATGAAGGTGTTGTAGCAAAACAGGGTGAGTGGATTTATTATTCCAACAGTGGAGATAAAGGAACTCTATATAAAGAACGTACAAACGGGACTGACAAACAAAAAATCAGTGACGAAGTGTGCTTCTGTATTAATGTTGTAGGTGAATGGATTTATTATCGTAATAATTCAGATGGCGGAAAATTATATAAGATTCGCATTGATGGAACAGAGAGAACAAAGATGTTGGATGACAGTGTAGACTGTGTAAGTGTGGTTGACAATGTTATTTATTTTGTAAACTATTCAGATGATAAAAAGCTATACAAGATAAAGGTAGACGGAAGCGAAAAACAGAAAATCTCTGAAAATAAATCTATGTATATCAATGTAGTAGACGGATGGGTTTACTATTGCAATATTTCTGATGGACAGAAGATGTATAAGATGACAGTTGATGGAAAAGAAGAAACAGAAATTTGCGAAGACGAAAGTATGCATATCAATGTAGTAGGAAATTGGATTTACTACCGTAATCTTTCAGATGGCGGCAAGATTTATAAAATTATGACGGACGGTAGTCATAAGACAAAATTAAATGATGATACAAGTAGCTTTGTTAATGTAGTAGGTCGTTGGGTTTATTATGGAAATATTACAGAAGGTGTAAAGCTTTACAAGATTACAACAGATGGAACAGACAAAGAAATGCTCAACAAAGACCAGAGTGTAAGTATCAATGTAGTAGGAAACTGGATTTACTATCGAAATGAGTTTGAAGGTAGAAAATTATATAAGATACAGATAGATGGAACAGAGCGCCAGGAAGTATGTTAGTACATAAGTAGCGATAGTCAATTATACTGACGTGATTGCAGGGAAAGTTGTATTATGAAAAACACGAGGTTATGCCTCGGTCAAAAAGAAAAAGATCAGAAAAATTCTGGTCTTTTTCTCATTTATGCAAGTAACGAATGAAAGTTCACATCTGTCTGGGACTTTGGTGACTGCGGTGGAACTATTAAAACTGGCAAGATGCGTTTCTTATCGTTTATAAAAAAGAGCAAGTTTAGGGTATGCTTGGAAATGTGACATACATAGAAAGAACATGCAAACGTTTGTAGTATAATGGGGGAGGAGAAGGAAATGGCGAATTTTATTCAGTACATTAATATGGGTTTTGTTGTTATAGACGATATTCAAGAAGTAGATGAATGGAATATAGACTATGCAGTTTATGAGGCGTTGAAAAAAAATAAATGTCAGGAAGACTGTTATATTATAGGATTTCGCTTTTTAGAAAAAGAAAACCAGATATTAAAACATGAAAGTGGCATATATTATTTAGATGGAACTGTGATTTCAAATCCCGTAGAAGATATAGAAGTATTTCGATATTGTGAGGAAAAAGACATAGAGGTCCCTTGTTTTCCTGTGATAAAAATCAAACAGCCTTTTTTGATGGTATTTCCATTTGAAGAACAGGATCAAGTGATTGATGCAGCGAAGTATAAACAAACAGATACGGTAGAAGCTAAGAAAGCAAAGATTACAGTATTAAGAAAAGAAATATCGGATTATAAAAGAGAATTATTACAGGAAATGGAAATCGTATCAAGAGCGTTAGATGCAGAAGAATTTTCTTTGATTCCTTTGATTGGAGATGAAAAAGAAAATGGGAAACGTTTTCTAAACCTATGCGGCGATGAAGGGGACTTTGGAAGGCATTTGCGGTATTTATATTTAAGAACAGAAGAATTGAGACAGTTACAAGAAGATATAATAAATAGCTGAATGAAAAATGGAATGCTTTTGCCAACTGTGTGCGGGAAAAAGCATTCCATTTTATTTGTTATTTGTATGAAGCAGAATTTTTATTCTGTTGTATCATCTAGTAGCTTTGTCAGATAGGCATCTGCAAGTGCATCTAAATAGTCGATATCAA
>ERZ779673.263-NODE-263-length-25571-cov-3.137953_pt1 | contig 25571 bp, 17 predicted proteins | sample MGYA00511956_ERZ779673 | MGnify/ENA primary metagenome ERZ779673 (study PRJEB29588, sample SAMEA2152065) | human gut metagenome | biome: human gut; feature: human-associated habitat; material: faeces | place: Denmark | collected 2008/2010 ... | reverse complement strand
GCCTCTCGTTCTTACTTACGTATTTTACAACCATACATTCCATAATATAAAATAAACAGGAAACAGGGTAAACATAACCAATATGCCTGTTGTGCGCCACATGCATCTTTCAACCAACCATACACAGTCGGTATCACTGCACCACCGAACATAGCCATAATAAGTAGTGATGAACCTGTTTTCGTAAATCTACCAAGGTCAGCAATTGCCAAAGGCCACAATGCAGGCCACATCAGCGAACAACCCAAAGCCATTAAAGACACAAAATAAATAGATATGTCAGAAGGAGTAACGACCACCAGTACAGAACCGATAATTGCAATGATAGAACATATTTTCAATGCGGTAGCCTGGCTGATATAGCGTGGTATAAAGATGATGCCACATATATATCCTATAACGATTCCGATAGGTGCAATCCATGCATAATTGGCAGCATTTGCCAGTCCAATTGAATTAGCATAATCAACCAGTGTACCCAACGATACAGTCTCTACACCGACATAAAGAAACAGTGCGATACACCCCAACAATAAATGGGGGAACTGGAATATGGATGTTTTTCCTGAGTTATTGGATTCGTCGGCCACATTGTCTGCCGGAGCATCTTCTCCTTCGGCCTTTACTTCCGGCAGGGGAGCGAAAAATGCCATTATACCAAGAATCACAAAGGCCAATATGATAATCAGAAAAGGATATTCAAGGTCGGAAATGCCAATCTTGTTTACATCTTTTCCAATGAGCCATACGATGAATATAGACGGTATCGGCCAGGCAAGTTTGTTACAAATACCCATAATACTGATACGTTTGGCCGCACTTTCCAACGGACCGAGTATGGTGATATATGGATTTACTGAGGCCTGCAGATAGGCATTACCTGCCCCACTCACGAAGGAAGCCAGAAGGAACAATGTGAAACTGCCATCATTTGCAGACAAAATGAAAAGATAAAAGGCAACTGCAAATATAAAAAAGGACACTGACATGGTTTTCTTATATCCTATCGCCTTTATCGTAAGTCCGGCAGGATAGCCGAATAACAGAAAAGGTATAAAGGTGGCTGCTATAATCAGGTAAGAAGCCGCATTGGATATATTCAGTGAACTTTGAAGTACTGGTACCAATAAAGAGTTAATTCCCAAAGCAAAACCTATGGCAAAAAACATTATTCCGATAAAAGCCAGAGGTATTAAAGTTTTATTGTTTGAAGTCATTTGTCGTAAAAATTAAGGTAATCAAATACAATGTAATGTTATTCTAATAAGGTAATGTAACTTGTAAATAGAGAGACCCAAGAAGGCAATCCTGAACTATTTCAATTCTTCACTTTGTGATTTCTTCACCTTCAGTCGGCTCAAATTGACGTGACTGTTCCCCTTGGTCGTGCAGTCAAGCACATCCGTTTCTCCTTCTAAGGTAAATTGGCTACCCGCTCCAGCCGATACTTGCAGGTATCTTGCCTTTACGTTCATCGCTCCCCTAGAACCGGCAGCCAACGACACACTGAGTGAATCTACTGCAAACGGCTGGTCCGCCTTCAGCTCAGAATAAATCATGCTGATTCGGCGAACATCGTTCGTATAAATACATACTTTCCCTTTCGGTATCGGTCCATTCGTATCCTTAAGCGTGAATGACAGCGTACCGTTCTCCAGTTTCTGCATTCCCAGCTCCGGGTTCTCCACTTCTACACGAAATGTATCTGCCCGAATCAACACGACCTTGTATCCGGCAAAATAAAAGTTCTTTACCGGCTTCTCAGCCTGACTCAACAAACAAAAGCCAAGTCCTGCCAAGCATAATGCTATTCTCTTCATACTGCTATTTATTTTAATTGTCATTTACTTTCAAAATACTGTTCATCCGGTCTGCATTCTGTAACCGTTTATTACTTTGGAAAATGGAACGTCCCCAATTGATGTTGTATGACAGGCTGACATAGAACATATTCCGGTTGTTACGAATCAATACATTCCGGTCGGAAGCGATGACCTGGTTCAATTGTTCTGTCCGGTATTTGGAACCCTCCGTGAATGGAAACAGAATCCCCATCCCGGCATTCAAGTTCTTCCATTTATAGCTTGCATTAATGCTACTATTATTTTCAGATGTCATGACATACTGGCCCGACAAAGACTTCATCGGTTTCATCCAGGAGCCATTGAGTTGAAACCCCTTGTATGTCATGGCCAGATAAGCACCATAATAGAAATTATTCAGGGTATATTCGTAAGCTTCCCCCTTCGATTTATAATAGTTCCATCCGCCAAACACCTGAAACATAAACAGTTTCAGTATATCCGTCATCTGTACAATCAACTGTGCGCCATAGTTGACGTCATAGTCCTGGTTGTTTTCCTGAAAGACAAAGCGTTTCCTTTCGGGCGAATAAAAAATATCCTGCTGAATGGGATGAAAGCTGCGGTCGGCCACCAGCGTCAGCACAGAAGCAAACTTCTTGTTATCCCACACCGAGAAATTAATTTGATTGCGCAACGTGTTATAAGGAGTCAGCGAACGGTTTCCACGCATAATGGAAAGGGAATCGATTTCCTGTATCACTTCAGAAAGGCTGCTCAAAGAAGGGAACAACGGACGAAAATTGATTGAATACTGCAAATCCCAATACTTCTGCTTGTAGGATAAAGACAAGGACGAAGTATTGCGCCAATAATTCACCGACTCGTTCCCCTGCCGCTGCTGCTGGAACCGCAAACCTGTACCGACCGTGTAAGCGACCTTACCCAGACTGCCTTGGAGCTGGACATACGGATAGGCATTGTAGTTCCTCAGATTCACTTGCTCGTCTGTTCCGTAAAGGTTGCTCGCGTATTGGTATGTAGCACGCAAACCGGCCGAGAGGTTCACCTTCTTGCCTTCCCGCCAATAATATACCTCGCCAATCAGTGATTCCTGGTTTCCATCCGTCGTGTTGTTTATTTCCGACAGAGTCTGTCCATACAGGCGGTCTGTCAGCGTACGCTCATAATCCGTATTTCCCAGCGTACCGACCAGATTCACTTCCACCCCCTGATTGTTCTTCATCTTGCGGCTGTAAGTAAGGTCAAGCGACGGGATGTAGCTGGAGAAAGAAGAATGGATATCCCGCTGCCCCGTGAACTGCTGCTCCTGAAACATCTGCTGACGGTTCCTGTTGTAGTTCGAACTAATCTGGTTATCCAATCGGACATTCACCATATCTTTCTCATTTTTATAAAGGTAACCGACGGCAATATGATGATCCGTATATCCGAAAGGAGCAAACTCTCCCCGCTTGTCACGCATCAGCGTTGAACCGTCCGGAAAGGAATAAGTCTCCAGTTCATCCGTCCGGCGTTCGGAATAGTCACGGTAGTTCACATTATAGTCAATCGAGAACTGAGATTTCTTATAATTGGTCCGGAAGTTGAGGTTCCCGTTCACGAAGCCAGTAGTAAACGCGCTCGTACCTCCTACAGACAGCGAAGTGCCCACCCGCGGCTCTTTCAAGATGAAATCAAGCACTCCGGAATTGGAGTCCAGTTCACGCATGGAAGGCAACTGACTGTAATCCACACGTGCAATCTGCTGCGGCTTCAAAGCCTTCACTTCCTGCAGGCTGGCCTTCACCCCGTTAATCCGGTAAATCACTCCGGAAACCCCAGAAATGGAAATCGATTCCTGTACCGGGTCGACAAACAGCTGCGGGAGCATCATGCTTTTCAACAGACTGAGGCTGGAAGTGGCCGCTTCCACCTGCCTCACGCTCGGATAAGCCATAATCTTCCCGGTTTTGTGTACCATGCCTTGCGCTACCACCTCAACACCTCCCAGGCTGACCGTATCGAGTGCCAACGATATGATTCCCAAATCCAGGTTCTTCCGCTCACCGTTCTGTATCAATGCGACATTCTTTTCATACCCCACATACGATATCTCCAACCAGAAATTATCCAGTTTCACTTCCGATTCAAAACGTCCTTTCTCATCCGTCGTAAACCCAGTGACATACACCGAGTCTTCTGTCAGCACCCGCATCGTAGCACCTGCAAGTGGCCGGTGCTCGTCGGCCGCATATACGCGTCCTTTTATTTCCTGGGCAGAAAGAAACAAATTTCCAGCAAACAATAAAAGAAAAGACAATGACAGTACCCGGAGCTTACTGAAACAACGTGACATATAAGTTTGTTTGTGATATGTTTTCATCATTTTCTATTTAGCAAAGTTATTCTTCATCATGGCATGCACAACATCCCCAACAGATGAATTTACAAGGTGATATACTCCAATACTTCAGTATCTTATTCTTTTCACTAGCATTTAGATTCTGCGAATATAACACATTCTCCCCCAATAGCCAAGAAAAAATTAACAGATTAACATACGGTTATTCTCTTCCAAAATTTCAAGACAAATACATTAACCTGCCAAACGTGCATACAAAATCTGTACAACCAGTATTTCTTTTCCTTGCTTACGCTTGCATAACGTAAGAAAAATTTCCACCTTTGTAAAAAAGCAAAAAAAACTAAATTTACGTTCCTCCATGAAGAACCTATACATTCTAGATGACCACCCAATCATCACAGAAGGACTTAGCCAGCTATTGGCCAACAATCAGCATTATCAGATAACTACCGGGCATCATCATTCTGAATTATACAATTACCTGACTCAGACCACCCCAGATTTGTTAATCATAGATTATGAAATTCAAGATAAAACGGCCTTGGATATTATAGCCTATCTACGGCAGAAAGCAATCCAGATTCCCATACTTGTATATACCATGCACACAGAATTCTGGATTATCAAACTGTTGACCAAGGCAGAAGTGGCAGGCATCGTAACCAAAAATGACAAAATAAATGAAATCGAAACAGCCATCGAATGCATTTTAGAGGAACACAACAAATATTATTCACCGACAGCATTACATGTCGTGCTTTCCATTGTAGGCGACCAGTCTGCCACCAAACAGATAAACTACACTCCCAGTCCACGTGAAAACGAAATTATTCAAATGCTATCTTGCGGGCTTACTTCCGATGAAATTGCCCACAAGCTCAACCTTAGTAAAAATACCATTGACACGATGCGAAAAAACATCCTGTTAAAAAGTGGAGCCACCAATGTCTCACATCTTATGCGAATTGCTTTTTTAAAAGGTTGGATTACGATATGAAACAGATTGTATTTTTTATTTTTCTCTGCCTGACCACACAGTTAACGGCCGGCGAAAAAGGCAATAATTTAACCGACTTGCTACAGTCGTTTGGCGATAACGGTGAATATGCCCAAATGGATTCTATATACAGACTCATCACTCGTGAAAGCCGCTACAGCCAAGATAAACTTTATGCCTTGAATATTGACTTGGATTATGCCCGGTTTCTCAACCAAAAAGGAGACTGTGAAAAAGCATGCACCTTGTTGACCCAAATCCGACGAAAAGCCACCACACTGGAGAAACTGCAGGAAAACAGACCTCTACACCCCATGTTACAAACGATTGAAGCACTTGCCACGTATGAAACCGCCTACGGACAATGGCAAGCCGACCACTTGTCGGAAGCCAGGGGTACTGCTACTGAGGCCGTCAAATTATTGGAACAATTGAAAGATTCTGCCAATCTGGCCGAAGCCTATAACCTATCGGGAGTTATACACCGGAAACTTTTTATGTTCGACGATGCCATCACGCTGTACGAAAAAGCGCTGGCCATTACCGAAAACCTGCAAAACTATAACCTGGCGTCCATCATCGTATCCAACATCTCTATTCTCTACAATGAAATAGGGAAAAACGACGAAGCCATACAAGTTTCCCGAAAAATGTTTACCTATCCTCAGACCGATACACTGACCTTGGATTACCGCATCGGAGAAGTTAACAGGTTATGCAATCACGCCATTCTGCTGGCCAACAACCATCAGTTCAACAATGCATTGGACACCCTCCAACTGGTAGACCAGAAACTCCAACCGGAAATGCCCGACGGACTCAAGCTACTGGCATATACACAATACGCCCGAGTGGCAAGAGATTTGGGGAAATCTTCTCAAGCTTTTCAATATTATCAAAAGGCCATGAGCTACAAAGCTACCACACGCAATAAAGCAAACATTGCCAACCTGGAATACCTGTATGGCTACATGCTGTTTCACGATACAGATTCTTTATTGCAGGCACGCCACTACATCATGGAAGCAGCCGACTTCGCCAGAAAAAACCCCTCCGGTCTGTTGCCCAAAGTATTACTGACTCTTGCTGAAATAGAAGCCAAAAGACATGAGAACCAGTTATCCTACCAACTGGTTCTCGAGGCTTATAAGGCCAACGAAGAACTGAACAACCAATATTTCCATAATCGCCTGTCCGGATTCGAGGCAGAACTGGATTTAAAAGAAAAGAACCTGCAAATTGCTGGTATCAACGAAAAACGGGCGGAAGAAAAAGCTGCTTATCTGTTACGTACCTATACCATCGGAAGCATTCTTGTATTGCTTGTCCTTCTTCTTATAATCCTAATCATCAGCATGCACAAAAGAAAGATAGCATTCAATTTAAAACAACTGAAGCTGGAAAAAGAAATCAAAGACAGGGAAATGCAAAGCCAGCTTTTGCTCACTGACATGCATAAAAAAATGACCGAACAATACATCTGTGGACTGGAAGACAGCAATAACCGCATTTCCAAGGAACTTCACGATGGTGTATGCAATGACCTGCTGGCAATCGAAATGGAAATGCAACAAACAGGACCTTCCACCCTGAGCCTCCAACTCGAGCAGGTAAGGGAAGCGCTGCGCAATCTGTCTCATCAGTTGGCCACTCCCATCTTTCGTAATTTCAGTTTATATCAGGTTCTGACTCTTTATACAGACAAGCTGAAGACATTGGAAAGCATTCATATAGAATGCTATATAGAAGAAAATATAAAACAACTCTCATTTTCACCCGAACGTACTCAAGAAGTCTATCGTATTCTTCAGGAAGTCATATCCAACTTGATTAAGCATGCAGACGCCAAAAATGCCTATATCACAGCTACTTATGAATCCCAGCAGATAAGTCTTCTGATTGAGGACGATGGAAAAGGGTTTGATTTAGAGAATCCTGTCAATGACTCCTTTCAAACCGGACTGGGGTTGAAAAATATCAAAGAACGTTGCAGCAAGCTCCAAGGCTCTTATGAGATTCAATCGAAAAAAGGTCACGGAACGATTATCCATTTCAAATTTCCCGTATAATCTTTTCACCAATATTTATTAAATGAATCTCATCACAAGACCGACCAGCCAAGAGAGAGAATAACGTCTCAAGATACCTACATTAGAAGCAGAATAAAAGAATCCGTATTACAACTCCCCTACGTCGTAACACGGATTCTTTGTTCATCATAGTAATAAAATTATTACTTATCCATCAATCTGTCAGTTCCCCCAATCATGATTTCCCACTATCTTTCTTTACCCAATATAAAAGACCTTGTGGCCTTCCGCGGTATATTGTCCCCTTTAAAAGCTGCTTTTGTATAAATCCCCGTATAGCAAATTCTCCTTTTCAGAGTCTCATTGTTCTTCAGTTCTTCTTTAATTCCTTTTTCAAATCCTAGGCTTTTATTATTATTTTTGTCAAAAATAAGCGATTAAATCTAAAAACAAAACCCCATAAATAACCTATTTTATATTCCTATTTATTGGAATATACACCAAGAAGCCTCACCAGTAATCGAAAGATCACCAATGAGGCCGTATCATAAAATTTGCTCTTACAGATATTCTTATCGTTTCCGCTGCGGACGCTCCTTCTTCATCTGTTCAAACGCCGTCTTCTGTTCGTCGGTCAGTAAATCCGTTATTTTCTTATTCAATTCCTGCATGGCTGCTTTACGTTCCTCACGCGACAAATCCTGCTTAAAGGAATCAGTATAAAAGCCTATTTTTCCACTTTACATTCGCAGTAAAGCACGTCCTTCTTTCAAAAAACGATGACGGAAAGTAACCAATTATAACTGTCATTATCCTGAAAACTAATGTAGGACGATACTAAGGCCCTATATACTCTATCTATAACAAAGCAACCCCTTTCTTTTGGCTCTGCGGAGCTTTCAAGAAAGGGGTTCATCGTTTTTCAATAAGAGAATAAATCAACCGATTCATACACCAATGATAACGATATTTGTCATCATAATAATAGATAAATTCAGCAACAGTCTTACTTCAATTCATTTATACAAAAAATATTAACCTATTTTTTATTATTTACGCAAAGAAAGGTTTTATTTTTATCCCATACACCACGGAAAACCGTGATTTTATTAACCTAAATAATCAAATTACCCTTTATTTTCTGTGTAACGACAAGTCATTTTCTCTGTACCACAGTGTGAAATACAAATACCAAAGTGTGGTACAGAGAAAACATCGGCAGAAAAGGAAGAAGATGTAAAGCCCACACAAACTATGCACCCGACCGTTGAACAAATCTCCCCTCCGCTTGTTATATAAACAACCAGTTACATTGAAATGAGAGTACTGATTGCGCTTATACTGTTTATGTTCACCCTTTCTGCTGCATACACCTTGAACACGGCAGAGAAACCGACGGAAAAATTGCATCCGGCAATGGGAAGCGTCTTACAGGTTGAAAAGCATAAACCGCAATTTATTTCACCTACCCTCCATCCAGACTGCATGCTTCCAGCAGACCACGTATACGAAATACATACCTCTTTCAAGCAGTCTTGCCAACGGTACTTACAATATTTACAGTTCTCTGTCCGTGCAAACATGCCACGCCTTCTCAAAGCCATCAGACTTTCTGTACAAAACCGGACCGCGGTTTCGACCGGGCAATATAAACAGGGACACACGCTCACACAGAAAAAGCAGAAAATTCTTTACACGTACATCATTCGGCATATTGTAATTTAGCTGTATCGTCATCCCATCTCACCCACATCAGGCAAGCACTTATCGTGTTCTTACCTGACACCTGTTCGTGCCTACCCGGCATGAAGGACGACAAAAAATTCTATATATAAATTCTACAACTAATTACACTATGAGCTTCAATATCGCAAAAACCAGCCAGAAAAGAATAGTAATCGTAGGAGGAGGATTCGGAGGACTGAAACTGGCTCAAGAACTGCATCGGTCCGGCTTCCAGATAATCCTGATTGACAAGAACAATTATCACCAGTTTCCACCGCTTATCTATCAGGTGGCTTCCTCCGGACTGGAACCCAGCTCCATCTCGTTTCCATTCCGGAAACTATTCAACGGATATCAAGACATTCATTTCCGTCTGGCCGAAGCAAGGCAAATCTATCCCGACCAAAAGGTGCTCCAGACCTCTATCGGGAAAATCGAATATGACTACCTGATACTGGCAGCTGGTACGACATCCAATTTTTTTGGAAACAAACGGATAGAAGAGGCAGCCATGCCCATGAAGAGCCTGTCGGAAGCAATGGGGTTAAGAAATGCTTTGCTCAGCAACCTGGAGCGAAGCATCACGTGTGCTACCAGCCAGGAACGACGGGAACTGCTGAATGTGGTCATTGTAGGCGGAGGAGCGACGGGCGTGGAGATTGCCGGCGCCATGGCTGAAATGAAACGCTACGTATTGCCCAAAGACTATCCGGAAATCGACTGCAACGACCTGCACATTTTCCTGATCGAGGCAGGCAACCGTCTGCTTTCCGGCATGTCGCCCGTGTCTTCCCGAAAAGCGGAAGAATTTCTCCACCGCATGGGAGTGCAAATTTATCTCCATAAACGCGTGACAGATTTTGTGGCACACAAGGTAATCCTAGAAGACGGAATGGAAATCCCAACACGGACTTTTATATGGGTCAGCGGTGTACGGGCCAATGAGATAGGCAACCTGCCTCCCACAATCACCGGCCGTGGAGGACGCATTCTAGTAGATGCCTACAACCAAGTAAAAGGAATGAACCACGTGTTCTGTATTGGCGACCAGTGTCTGATGACCGACGACAAGCATTATCCGGAAGGGCATCCGCAACTGGCACAAGTGGCCATCCAACAAGGAAAGCTTCTGGCCCAAAACCTGAAAAGACTGGAGCAAGGGAAAAAATTGCATCCGTTTCACTACAAGAACCTGGGTACCATGGCCACCATCGGGCGAAATAAGGCCGTTGCCGAACTGCATACCCTCAAGACACAAGGATGGTTTGCCTGGGTACTGTGGCTGGTGGTGCACCTACGGTCCATACTAGGTGTACGCAACAAAATCAATGTGTTATTAAACTGGATATGGAGCTATCTGACGTACGACCAATCGTTACGCCTCATCGTCTATGCACAGAAGGCAAAAGAGGTAAGAGAGCGGGAAGAACGGGAAAGCCAAACGCATTGGGGAGAAGAAATGCCATCCTTCTCCAAACACTAACAAACAAATGGGGCAAATCCGTCGCACAAGATGACGAATTTGCCCCATTCACTTTATATCATCAGGCAATCACTTGATTACCATACGTTCACACGTTTTTCCGGAGCTACATACAACGGATCAGACGGTGTGATGTGGAAAGCATCATACCAAGCCTGGATGTGCGGCAGCGCACCGTTCACACGCCATCTGCCCAAAGAATGAGGGTCTGACTTAGTATATACACGAATCTGCTCGTCGCGGATATTGCCAGCCCACAAAGTAGCGTATGCCAGGAAGAAACGCTGTTCCGGAGTGAAACCGTCAACTACACCCAGAGGGGCGTCCTTTGTAGCATTCTGGAAGGCCAGGTAAGCCACGTTCAGACCTCCGTGGTCGGCCAGGTTTTCACCCAGTGTCAGTTCACCGTTGGCATGCAAGCCCGGCAATACTTCGATATTGTTGAAGAAGTCCACCATCACCTGTGCACGTTCCTTGAAGCGATCGGCATCACCCGGAGCCCACCAGTCGGTCAGGTTACCGTCTTTGTCGAACTGACGGCCCTGGTCGTCGAATCCGTGCGTCATCTCGTGTCCGATCACCACGCCAATAGCGCTTCCATGTGGAAGAACGGCGGCTGAAGAATGGCAGCCGGGAAGCAGATTTCGTTAGTAGACGGGTTGTAATACGCGTTGACTGTCTGCGGAGTCATCAGCCATTCATCCTTGTCGACCGGTTTGCCCAAACGGCTGTACATATCGTTGAAGCTCCATTCTGAAGCACGGCATACATTGGCCCAGTAAGAATCTTTCTTGATATCCAGTTTGGAATAGTCTTTCCATTTGTCAGGATAACCCACTTTCACATGGAAGGCAGCCAGTTTTTCCTGTGCTTTCACCTTGGTGCTGTCGCTCATCCATTCCTGTGCATTGATACGTTCACCCAAGGCAGTCTGCAAGTTCTTCACCAACTTCACCATACGCTCCTTGGCTGCTGCCGGGAAGTATTTCTCCACGTACATTTCGCCTACCAATTCGCCCAGCATGCCGTTTACAGAGTTTACGGCACGTTTCCAGCGCGGCTGGTTTACCTGACGTCCGGACAATACCTTGCCGTAGAAATCAAAGCGGGCTGCCACGAAGTCATCGCTCAGGCAAGAAGCGGCTGCATCCAGCAAATTGTATTCCAAATATGACACATGTTTTGATATCGGCAGTGTATTCACCAGACGAGCTACTTCCTGAATCGGTTCTACCTGTTCCACGTTCAGCTCGGCAGGAGCCTGAATGCCCAGTCCCTTTACATATGCATCCCAGTCGATACCGGAGATGGTCTTCTTCAGTTCATCGAACGACATCTTGTGGTAGTTGGCTTCCGGGTCACGAAGTTCTGTGGCACTGCGTGAAGCCTTGGCAATGGCTGTTTCGATTTCCATTACATCTGCTACCTTCTGCTGAGCTTCTGCTTCTGTGAAGCCTGCCAGCTGGAACAGTTTGCCGATATATACCTTATATTGTTCACGAATGTTCTGTGTAATGCTGTCGTTGTCCAGGTAATATTCCTTTTCACCCAGGTTGATACCGCCCTGTCCCATCTGGAAGATGTTCAGCGAACTGTTCTTCGGGTCGGCATACACATAGCTGTGGAAATAGGTACCAATACCGATATGTGCCATTTCAGTCATCATCGGGATGATTTCACTCTTGTCTTTCAGGGCTGCAATCTTACCCAGCATTGCCTTCACCGGTTCTGCTCCCTGCTTGTTCAAGGTCACGCTGTCCATGGCCATGTTGTACAAATCACCGATTTTCTGTGCAGCTGAGCCTGCCGGGTTGTTCTTCTGGGCAGCCAGTCCTTCAATCAGTTCACGCAACTGTTTCTGGCTGTTTTCAAACAACTGGTCGAATGTGCCATAACGGGAATATTCGGCAGTCAGCGGATGTGCGTCGTTCCAGCCGCCACATGCATAGCGGAAAAAGTCGGTTCCGGCAGCCACGGTTGTATCCATGTTTGCCAAATCGATGCCAGAAGTGCTTTTCGCTTCCTTCTGTCCGGCGCAGCTGGTCATCATGGCCAATGCCAATGCAGCTACGGCTACATAATTCTTTTTGTTCATAAGTGTATTATTTTAATTAAGTCTCAAATTATTCTTGCTTCATTTCTTCCAGTTCCGACAAGAGGGAAGTCCATTCATCCTCCGCGTCTGAAATCTGTTTCTTCAGCTGCTGATGCTGTTCATACAGTTTCATGTCGGAAGCCCCTTCCGGTGTGGCCATCTGCTGTTCCAGTTCCCCTACCTGGCCTTCCAGCTTTTCAATCTTCGCCTCACAGTCGGCCACTTGTTTTTCCAATTTGCGGATTTTCTTGTTCAACTCCTTCTGGGCTTCATACGAAAGTTTGTTGTCACTGTCCGGTGTTTCTTCTTTCTTTTCAGGAGCCACCTGAGGCGACTGCGACAACTGAAGTTCGTTCAGGCTCTCCATCTTCTTCTTTTGCAGAAAATCGTAAATGCCGCCGATATGTTCTTTCACCAGACCACCGCCAAACTCATAGACCTTGGTCACCAGTCCGTCGAGGAACTCACGGTCGTGTGATACCACGATGACGGTTCCGTCAAATTCCTTTATCGCTTCCTTCAGCACGTCTTTCGAACGCATGTCCAAGTGGTTGGTCGGCTCATCCAGAATCAGGAAGTTCACCGGCTCCAGCAGCAACTTAATCATGGCCAGACGGCTGCGTTCTCCTCCCGACAGTACTTTCACTTTCTTTTCGGAGGCTTCTCCTCCAAACATGAAGGCACCCAAGATGTCGCGTATCTTCAAACGGATATCTCCTTTCGCCACCCGGTCGATGGTGTCGAACACCGTCAGGTTCTCATCAAGCAGCTGAGCCTGGTTCTGGGCAAAATACCCAATCTGCACATTGTGTCCGATGGTCAGCTTGCCTTCGAAAGGAATCTCATCCATAATACACTTCACCAAGGTAGACTTACCTTCGCCGTTCTTTCCCACAAACGCCACCTTTTCCCCGCGGTGGATGGTCAGGTTCACATCGTGGAACACCACGTGGTCACCGTATGCTTTCTTCACATTCTCGCAAATCACCGGATAGTTGCCGGAACGGATGGAAGGAGGGAATTTCAGTCGAAGGGTGGAATTGTCTTCTTCGTCAATTTCGATGGGCACGATTTTTTCCAGCTGCTTGATGCGGCTCTGCACCTGTACAGCCTTCGTGGCCTTGTAACGGAAGCGTTCAATGAAATCTTCCGTGTCTTTTATCTCTTTCTGCTGGTTTTCGTACGCACGCAACTGTTGCTCGCGGCGCTCCTTACGCAGCACGACAAATTCATCGTAGGGTACTTTGTAGTCGTAAATCCGTCCGCAGGAAATCTCAATGGTGCGGTTCGTCACGTTGTTGATGAAGGCCCGGTCGTGGCTCACCAGCACCACAGCCCCCGAACTTGCTTTCAGAAAGTTCTCCAGCCACTGGATACTCTCAATGTCCAGGTGGTTGGTCGGCTCGTCGAGCAAGAGCACATCCGGACGACGCAACAAAAGTTTCGCCAGCTCAATACGCATGCGCCATCCTCCACTGAACTCAGATGTCGGCCGGTCAAAATCGCTCCGGTTGAATCCCAAACCCGTCAGCGTACGTTCAATCTCTGCATGGTAGTTGGTACCTCCCATCATCAGGAAACGTTCGTTCTCGTGAGTAAAGCGCTCTATCAGTTCGTGATAACTCTCCGAATCATAATCCGTACGGTCGGCCAGCTCCTGGTTCATCTTCTCCAGCTTCTCCTGCATCTCGAAGATATGCTCAAAAGCCATCTCGGCTTCTGCCATCACCGTACGTGTATCGCTTAAAATCATCACCTGCGGCAAATACCCGATGGTAATGCCCCGCTGCACGGCCACCACCCCATCCGTGGGTTGCTGCAATCCCGCCAGGATTTTCAGCATGGTAGATTTTCCGGCACCGTTTTTTCCGACCAGTGCGATGCGGTCTTTCTTGTTTATGACAAACGATACATCTTCAAACAGGGGAGTCGTTCCAAACTCCACCTTCAATCCTTCTATTGAAATCATGCGAATCTATTCTTCTACATTACAAAGTGACGGCAAAGTTACAACTTTCCGCGCACAGCAATGACAGACAAGCTGTTAATTTTTCAAAGCGTCGGACGTTCCTTCTGCTTTCCGCTGCAAATACAACTGGTAGGAATTGACCACATTGTGCCATACACTATAGAAACCGGCAGCCACTGCCGTCACGGGAGTGAAAAAAGTATAGCCCATCCAAATGGCGAATACGGTGTTTTTCTGTCCCAAAGCCTGTCCGGAACTGATGGAATCGCCATACTTACGCCCGGCTTTCTTTCCAAAATAGAACTGCAGACCACAGCACACCAGGGAAACGACTCCCAATCCGGCCTGATACCAGAAAGACACGTTGCTGTGGACGATACTTTTTACCGTCACTCCGACAGCCAAAGTAAGGGCTACGGCCCACAAATAGAATGACAGTTCATGATACTGCGCAATTTTAGCATGTACCTTCGGCAGAAGTACCCGCAACAGAATGGCAGCCAGAAACGGACAAAGCAACAACGGGAAGACCTTTCCTAGAATCAGGGTGAACGAACTGCCAAAATTCAGTTCCGGATGCGGATGAACCAGCGGAAGCATCAACGGTACCAGAATGGCAGTCAGGATATTAATCAGAATAGTATAGGTGGTCAGATGGGCCGCATCTCCCCCCAGTTTACGGGTGACTACTGCGGCTGCCGTGGCTGTGGGACAAATCAGACAAATCATGGCTCCTTCCACCAGAATGCGGGCCGGGAAATCAGGGAATATCACCAACAGCAAGCCCAAGACCACAAAACTGATTCCCTGAATCAGCAGTAAACGCAGGTGCCAGGCACACAGCTTCAAATCGTGCAGACTGATTTTACAGAATGTGAGAAACAGCATCAGGAAAATCAACACCGGCTGCACAATGTCGATGGCACGGGTCACAAACGGTTTGGTCGGGGCAAGAAAAGGAATATTGACATACACAAAATATAGGATGACCCCCATTGCCATAGCAATCGGAAGCGTCCAGTTTTTACAAAAACGCAGAAAATTCATTTTAAATCCACTATGATGAAACAAATCGGGGGAACAGAATAAAAAAAGGATTTGCAAATCCGGCCATCGACAGGCTACGGTTTGCAAATCCTTTGTATGGTCTCATGCCTTTCTCTACTGGAAAAGCATATCTAGTGTCTCAATTATTTACAGTTACCTGTGCAACGAGGTTTGATTTGTTTGAAGAAATCATTACCCTTGTTGTCTACCAAGATAAATGCCGGAAAATCTTCTACCTCAATCTTCCAGATAGCTTCCATACCCAGTTCCGGATATTCCACACATTCGATGCTCTTGATGTTGTTCTGTGCCAGAATAGCAGCCGGACCACCGATAGAACCCAAGTAGAAACCACCGTGTTTCTTGCAGGCATCCGTCACAGCCTGACTACGGTTACCCTTAGCCAACATAATCATAGAACCACCATGACTCTGGAACAGGTCTACGTACGGGTCCATACGTCCCGCAGTTGTCGGGCCCATAGAACCGCAAGCCATTCCCTTCGGAGTCTTGGCCGGACCAGCATAATAAATCGGATGATCCTTGATATACTGAGGCAGGTCTTCACCGCGATCCAGACGTTCTTTCAGTTTGGCATGAGCGATATCACGACCTACGATAATCGTACCGTTCAAAGACAGACGGGTAGCTACCGGATACTTATCCAGTTCTGCCAGGATTTCCGGCATCGGACGGTTCAGGTCAATCTTCACGGCATTGCCTTCACCTGCCTGACGCAATTCTTCCGGAATCAGTTCGCCCGGATTTGAATCCAGCTTTTCAATCCAGATACCGTCTTTGTTGATTTTGCAACGGATGTTACGGTCGGCAGAGCAAGATACACCCAGACCAACCGGACAAGAAGCACCATGACGCGGCAGACGGATGATGCGCACATCGTGTGCATAATATTTACCACCGAACTGTGCACCCAAACCAATGCGATGAGCTTCTTCAAGCACTTGTTTTTCCAGCTCGATATCGCGGAATGCACGACCGTATTCGTTACCTGTAGTAGGCAGTGTATCATAGAAACGAGTAGAAGCCAGTTTCACAGTCAACAGGTTCTTTTCAGCAGAAGTACCGCCAATCACGAAAGCGATGTGATAAGGAGGACAAGCAGCTGTACCCAAGGTCTTCATCTTTTCTACCAGGAACGGCACCAGCGTAGCCGGATTCAGGATAGCCTTCGTTTCCTGATACAAATAAGTCTTGTTGGCAGAACCACCACCCTTTGTGACGCAAAGGAATTCATACTCCATACCCTGAGTAGCTTCGATATCAATCTGAGCCGGCAGGTTGCAACGAGTATTCACCTCTTCGTACATGGTAAGCGGTGCATTCTGAGAATAACGCAGGTTTTCTTCTGTATAAGTTTTGTACACACCCAGAGAAAGCGCTTCTTCATCACAATATCCGGTCCATACCTGCTGTCCTTTTTCACCGTGGATAATCGCCGTACCGGTATCCTGGCAGAAAGGAAGTACGCCCTTGGCTGCTACTTCTGCATTGCGCAAGAAAGTCAAAGCTACATACTTGTCGTTGTCGCTTGCTTCCGGATCAGTCAGAATCTTTGCGACCTGTTCGTTGTGAGAGCGGCGCAACATGAAAGAAACGTCGCGGAAAGCCGCATTAGCCATCGCTGTCAAACCTTCCTTTTCGATTTTCAGGATGGGTTTTCCTTCAAACTCGCTTACAGATACATAATCTTTGGTAAGCAAATAGTATTCAGTCGTATCTTTGCCACGTTCAAACATTGGCTGATACTTGAATTCGGGTGTTGCCATATTACATTAAATTAATTGTTAGTTATTGTGGACACAAAGTTACAAAGTATTATCGAAATTTTTCCTTAATTCATCCAAAAAGTTATCGGCAATCCGTTTTACTCTTCCACGGCACGAATCAAGTCCTTCTGCAACACATCGACTCCCGGGAAACCAATATAACGGGCCTGCAGTTTTCCGTCATGACTGATAATCAAATAGGCAGGTATGCCTGTCACTCCATAAGAAGCACACAAATATTTCCACTGTGCCTCTGTCAGCCGGTAGTGTACTCCCGTCATTTTAGACAAAGTAGATTTCCATACATTTTCTGGAGAAGAAGGTCCTGTCAGATAAACATATACAATATCTTTGGAGGACAAACTTTTCTTCAATGGCACCAAAGCCTGCATGCTTTTCCGGCATGGGCCACACCAAGTGGCCCAGAAGTCGATCAAAATGGCACGTCCTTTATGAGGAGCTATAATTTTAGGCAAGATATCTGCCCCTGTCACATGGGAATCCAACGATACAATCACTGCTTCTCTAACCGCGTCCATCCGTTTGGCATTTGCCTGAAGCGACTGGGCCACCGCCTCCACATACGTACGAATCTCCGGGAAATTAACTGACTTTAAAATTTTGCGGTCATCTGAGTTCAAAGAGGAAGATGCAGCCAACCGTGCACACACAGGAACGGCTTTCTGATAATCAGCTTTCAGAAGAGAAGCCACATCCGGGCTTTCCATCATCTTTTTTTCTACAACCCGATACGCCTCCAACGCTGAAGAACGTCCGCCTGCCAGTTCCATATTAATGGTTTCAGCAGCACCATCGAACCACGCTTTCTGCTTCTTCTCATAGTGTTTACCCAGCAACCGGGAAGATGCCATACTTACACGAGGAAGATGAACATAGACCGTTACTTCCTCATCGGGTACCAAAAACAATTGTAAGGTAGCTTCATTCAGCCTCAACGAGGTCAGCGTAGGTTGTAACAATTCTGTTTCCAAATGAAACGAACCATCCTGACGTACCTTGATACTCCGCTTCCACTCCTCTGGGAAAATTCCATCCTTATATACCAGTTCCGCAAACAAGGACATTCTCGGATCATAGCCCAAAATATACCCGTTCACCACAGCCTTCCCTGCCGCCAACCCCGGTTCCGGGATTTCATTCCGACGCTCAGGTTTGTCGGTGGTCAGATAATTTGGCACATATACATACGGTTCCTTACTACTCAGCTGAATTCCAAAAATGTTCCATCCCATTTCCGGATCCACAAAGTCAACCTCATGCACATCCGACCGTATCGGAGCAAAAGAGAGTGTCACATCCAACTTTCCATCGTCTGCAATCACTTCCGGTTCAGTCAATCCATCCACCGAAGCCCCTCCGGCATCGCGAAGCCGTGCAACTCCGCCGTCAGCCCATTTTAATGCAGCCTTTGAAGAAAAGACCGCCGGTGTACCAGGCTTTCCATACATCACTACCTCCACCTGTGTCTGCTCATCCGTCAGCACAATCCGCCTGATTTCCAAATCTTCCGTATTCGTCAATACGAAACCCGGATTTTCCATTACCTTTCGTCTGCCGGCCTGAGCTTGCAAGGTTATCCAACATAGACAAAGCAAGCATAAACAGCCGCATATACTTCTTCTCATAGACAATCCTCCTTATTTTTTACACAAGTCCTTAATGCGCTCGATAAGCTCATTGCCCAATGCAGTTTTGACCTGAATATGTTCGAGCACTGCGGTCACAAACGGATTGCTTTCGAACACCCCACGTACTTCCTCAAAATCACGTACTTTTTCTTCGCTGCTTCCATCAGCTCCAAATCCGGTCATGGAAGTCAAAGAAAACTCTTTCTTCGCGTCCTCATATACCATCTTGTCCAATCCGACCACCGCTTCCTGCCACTGCCGAACAATGGCTACAATATCCGATGCAGTCACTTTATCTGCCTGCAAACCGTAAAACTCCAGCATTTTTGCATAAGCCCAGGTCCATTCATACGTATAATAATTGGCATGCATTTCTGCAAACCGGTCGTGTATCTCATCCACGGAAGTCAACCGTCCGCACTCAATGTCCTCCATCAGTCGTTCAATTTCACTTTTGGGGGCAATCAAGCCGGAAATATCCACCCATTCTCCCATGCCTACAGAAGTATCCGGCAAAAGCCGCTTCCTTATTCCCTCGTCAGAAGTGAAGCAAATGTTCTCCAGACGTTTAATGACGGAATTCCCCAAGAACTTATGTATGGCTGTTTCATAAAACTTAATACCCTTGTTCAAAGACGAATTCTTTATTTTCGCACTCTGGTAAGAATAAATTTCTGAAGTCTCTCCCGATACACGGGCCAATTCTTTCAAAATCTGACGTCCGGTCATCATTTTCTGAATAGTATACGGACTCAGCAGGTTATAGTTAATCTGGTCCAGACGGTTCGGATCCTTACGTTTATCACGCTTAGGCCATTTCTGCGCATCGCGAATGGTTCCCACACTCCGTAAATTTACTCCCGGTACAAGATAAGTCGTATTTTTTTCCTCAATCAAATAAGAGAAAGGAAGGTTAGACGTATCGGGATGCGTCACATGCCTTCCCATTACCAGTGAGAAAGCACCGATACGGGCCGGCCACAGGACATAAGAATCGGAGGTCGTCTTTGCTCCCCGCTCCAGCGTTCCCTGATGAATCGGTCCCAGCTTATACATGTGATTACTTTGATTGGACCCCGAGCCCGCATTCATGAATGAAAACATTCCCGCAATCAATAAAGTAGATTTATGGTGCGTCACCGTGAAAGGCCCTGCAAAAATGGCACAAGCCTCTCCGTTTTCTTCCTGACAGTTACTGAAAAACAACGAATCGGATGCAGAGTACGTATGCCCCAAATGACAAGCCTGTCCCACAAAACAGCGCGTAAGCATCGTACCATCCTCTACATGAGAACCACTTGAGATAATAAAATCATCACAAACCACTCCGTAGCCGATGTGTACCGGCGCCGCTTCATTGCTATTCACGCTTCCATTTTTCAAGCGTCCGGCTCCTTCTATCTGACAATAATCACCTATTCGTACATTTTTAATGTATCCCGCATTGACAATTGTTACATGACTGCCAATCATCCCAGTTTCCGAAGCATGCTTCTCCGCGTATGCTTCAATAATCTGATGCATTTTCTCAATCAATACCGGACGATGACGGTATAACGCCATAATGTATGCCTGATGTGCAGACAGCCGGTCGTGAATAATCACCTCACGACCTCCTGTCTCATTCAGGACCGACACCTCCACACCATTACCGAAACGGCTCCGGCAGTCTACCAGAATAATATCCACATTCTCGATAAACGTATCATGCCCAATCTCATAATTGGCAATATAATTCTTTACGTTTTCAATATAACAATTATCACCAACAGTCACATTGTGCAACGTAGCATAATACAGTCCGGAATGCTTGGCTATTCCACCAGCCAATGTAAACTCCTTTTCAAAAACTCCCAGTCGTACTCTCCCCGAGAAACGAGTATGATGTACGTAATCCGTACGGAAATTATCGGCTACTTCCACGCCTTTCCAGTCGGAAGCCACGCAGTGCTGTACTTCCAACTGTGCAATTTCCCCTTCTGTCAGTAAACGATAGTGTGATGTCATAATTTTTGTCGGTTATTCTTCGTCGTATGTCTGATATAGAAAATCATTGTAAGGATACTTCTGCACATGCAGTTCCCTTACCTTTTTATATAACAGTTCACGGAACTGTTCAATATTTGTCTTTTCACGTGCAGAGATGAATATACAATTATCATTCAGTTTCGCCATCCAAGTATGCATCAGTTCCTCCAGTGTGATATTCTCCTTTGTCTTCGGAGTCAGGTCGTCTTCCGCCTTTTCCACATACGTATAGGCATCCACCTTATTAAATACAATCATACTTGGCTTACCACCAGCTCCCAAATCGGCAATGGTCTTTTCTACCACCTGAATCTGTTCTTCAAAATCAGGATGAGAAATATCGACTACATGAACCAGCAAATCAGCCTCACGCACCTCGTCCAACGTCGACTTGAACGAATCGACCAGGTCGGTCGGCAATTTCCGGATAAACCCTACCGTATCGGACAACAGGAAAGGCAGATTTTCGATAATCACCTTACGGACTGTGGTGTCCAATGTGGCGAACAACTTGTTTTCCGCGAACACGTCACTCTTTGCCAGCAGATTCATCAACGTAGATTTTCCCACATTAGTGTATCCCACCAGCGCTACACGAATCAATCGTCCGCGATTCTTACGCTGGGTGGATTTCTGCGTATCAATCTCAGCCAGACGTTGTTTCAGCAAAGCCATACGGTTCAAGATGATACGGCGGTCCATTTCCAACTGTGTTTCACCCGGACCACGAAGACCTACAGAACCTTTACCACCTCCGGCACCGGAACCACCTCCCTGACGTTCCAAGTGCGTCCACAAACGTTGCAAACGGGGAAGCATATATTTATATTGCGCCAGTTCCACCTGTGTCTTGGCATTGGCAGTCTGTGCCCGCATAGCAAAAATATCCAATATAAGCGAAGTACGGTCCAGTATTTTAACTTTCAACTCATTCTCAATATTACGGATTTGTTTCGCCGAAAGTTCATCATCAAAAATCACCATACCGATTTCTGTTTCCTCACTTTCGTTCTGAGCCGCCAGATATTCTTTGATTTCCTGCAATTTACCTTTTCCTACATACGTCACAGAGTTTGGCGTATCCAGTTTCTGAGTAAAACGCTTCACCACCTCTGCCCCTGCCGTCTCAGCAAGGAAAGCCAGTTCGTCCAAATATTCATTGGTCTTACGTTCATTCTGAGTCTGCGTAATCAAACCCACCAGTGCAGCCTTTTCGGTCTGCGCATCCGATATAACAAATTCCTTCATTCAGTGTAAATCTAATTTCTATACGCCACAAATATAAACAAAAAGAGCGCATCTCCTTTCAGATGCGCTCTTTTATTTTTACAAATGGTAATGCCTCCTCCGTTATTTCTGCTGTATCGTAATTTCCGTGCTGGCCTTGGCACTTGGAGAAAGATGAGTACCTTCTTTAAAAGTCAGCACTGCCACATATTTCTTTTTCTCCGAGCGATTCGCCAAACTAAAATTCAACTCCACATAAGCAGCCGGTTCACCATCTTTAAAAGTCACTTCCGGCGTCTGAAGTTTCAGCACATTCTCTGCTACGGCCTTTTCATCAAGAACCACTTGCACTTTAGCCTCACCGTTTCTGCTGGAACGATAGACCGGCACTTTCACTATTCCGGTATTTTCCGTTCCTGTTTCCATCACCTGTTTGGAATTTACAAAAGAAAAAGCCATTTCACTTTCTGCATACACAGCTCCCTCCGCATCCTTGTTGCACGAAGTAGCCATACCTGACAATAAAACTGCAATCGCTAATATATAATTCTTCATTTCATTTCTATTAAAAGTTATCGTACAATAGGATTGTTATCCGAGCTGCTGATATGCTCATTCCCGTCAATTTCAGACTGAGGCAGAGGGAAGATGAAAAGCGGAGAAGCCACTCCCGTATTCTTCGTCTGCACGGTTTCCGAATGATTGGAACCCTCATATTTACGGTCATATCCCAAAGCCAGACGCTGCAAATCGAAGATTCTTCCTGCTTCACCCCACAATTCCACACGACGCTGCAACAGAATTTCCTCCATCAACGTGCGGACAGGAGCATTCGTATTCGAGTTATAAGTTTCCGAACTTTCACGCTGTAACAGAATGGCTTCATAATTCGCATCCCGAAGCATACCCAGTTGCTTGATTGTGTTCCGTGCCAAATCGAACTTTTTCAGATGACATTCCGCCTCAGCTTTAATCAGCACCATTTCCTCTGCACGCATCAATAGATAGTCACCGGTCCAAGTGGTATAATCGGCCATTTTAAATTTCAATTGGCAATAACTTACCTTAGAGTTGCCCTGTTCATTCTTCTCCAGTTTTCCACGGAACCATTTCATCTTACGCTCATCCGTATTCGACAACAGGTTATATAACCCAGAACTGATACACTGACGGGCTTTCGAACCATACATACCTTTTGCGTCCGCATCCATGTGAGAAAAGAATCCGGCATAGCCCGACGTCTGGTCTTTCGAAATTTCCAGTCCCCACATCACATCGGCAGTCTTTACACTGTTGTTTCCACCCAACGCATCAATCTTCACCAATGAAAGTCCGGGTTTCGCCAAAGCCTCTTCTGCCGCTTCTGCTGCCTCCTTATACTTATGCTGTACCAAGAAAACACGAGCCTGGAAACCTTTAGCCACATAATAGTCAATGTGAGAAATGTGCGACTGCTTCAGTCCTTTCAATCGGTTGACTGCCTCAGTCAAATCCGCATTGATCTGATCGTACACTCCCTGTACCGTACCACGGGGCTTTCCCTCTGTTCCAGCCACTGTCGGCTCCGTATAAAGAGGTACTCCCGGTGCATTCTCATGTCCTACATAAGTCTGCTGGTACAACTGAATCAGATAAAAATAACAAAAAGCCCGGAATGCATACGCCTGCCCCATCAAGCTATTTACCAAATCAGGATCTCCCTCCAACTTTCCATCGTTTGCCAGGATATAATTCAGGTTGCTGATAATCGTGTAATAGAAATTCCACACCGAATAAGAACGTCCCGCTTTTCCGGCATAGTCTCCATGCACATTCAGGCGATAATCCTCATAAAACCATCCCTGTCCCTGTTCGTTCATCAAATGATCTTCTGCGATCAAATCGGCAAACAATTGAATAGCTGTTTGTCCACAATTCTGTGTACCCCAGCCTGAGCTCCATCCGGCAGTGTACAAAAAACGGTATGCACCATTAATCGCGGCTTCCGCATGCTCCGCGTTCTCAAAAACCTGTGTTCCAGACACAGAATTGGTAGGCTGCGTTTCCAGTTCATCCGAGCAGGAAGCCAACAAACCGGCTCCTGCAAATGCCAGCCCGCATAAAAAATATTTATTGATTTTCATTGTTGTTTTTTTCATTAAAATGTTACGTCAATACCAAATGATACAGTTCGAACCGGCACATAGCCAAAGCTCGTTCCTCCACTGAAATTGTGCTGAGGATTCATACCCTTCAGGCAGTTGAACAACACGACATTGTCTGCCGTGGCCGAAAGCCGCAAGCGGTTCATACCCCATTTCTGAATCAACTTATCCGGGAAAGTATATCCCAGTGAGATATTCTTGATGGCCAGATAAGAAGCATCGATCAAGTCGTTGTTGGTCGTAATATAACTCTTGCCAATCTCGATACGTGGAATATCCGTAATATCACCAGGCTGTTTCCAGGCACGTTCCAGGTGCTTACTCTTTGCCTGCCCTACATAATTTCCATACATCAGGGTTCTGTACACCCCATCCAGCACCTTACCTCCGATAGAATACGTACAGAGCACAGCCAAATCGAAGTTCTTGTACCGGAATTCATTGTTGAAAGAACCATACAAATCCGGGATACGGCTACCCTGGATTTCCTTGCAGTTTGTAGCCTTCGAGGCATCATTCGAAATATATTTCTCTCCTCTTACGCCGTCTTTATCCGTATCCCATACCCAGTACAACTGTTCACCTGTAGCCGGATCCACTCCTGCCGCAGTAGCCGTATAGAATGAATTGATAGTTTCACCTTCACGGATGATATAGCTTCCATCAATAATTTCCGGTTTATCGGCCAGCTGCAACACCTTATTTTTTACGGTCGAACCCATCAGCGTCAGTCGCCATCCGAAATTCGGTTGCTGGAAGATATCGGTCGCAACACTTACATCCAGACCACGGTTACGCATGCTGCCGATGTTCTTGTTGTACCCGTCAAATCCAAGCGAGGTAGCCATCGGGAAAGACATCAACATGTCTGAAGTCTTGCGCTGATACCATTCCACACTGAAACTTACACGGTCGAACAAACGGCCTTCCACACCTACATTCAGGTTGCCGTTCTTTTCCCGCTTCAACCCCTTATTTTCCAAGGAAGACAAAGCAGCCCCGTTCATCGTATTGTTCGGATAGCTCAAGCTATAGAAAGACTGCCATGCATAATAGATGTCATAACCCCCTGAATCGAGCAGACGGTCATTTCCCTGCACACCGTAGCTGACCTTCACCGACAGATTGTTCACCCATCTCAAGTTTTTCATAAACTCTTCCTGCGAAATCCGCCAGTTTGCACCTACCGACCAGAAATTACCCCAGCGGCTGTCCTTGTA
>ERZ779673.260-NODE-260-length-25818-cov-4.331367_pt1 | contig 25818 bp, 41 predicted proteins | sample MGYA00511956_ERZ779673 | MGnify/ENA primary metagenome ERZ779673 (study PRJEB29588, sample SAMEA2152065) | human gut metagenome | biome: human gut; feature: human-associated habitat; material: faeces | place: Denmark | collected 2008/2010 ... | reverse complement strand
GGCGCAGGAACCGCCTGCGGCAGCCGCGCTGGTGGCGGCCAACTCGTGGAACCCCGTGGGATGGACGAAGATCGGAATCACGGTGGCAGCCACGGCGGTGGCATCCGTCGGGATGTACGCCCTGGTGCGCAAGATCCAGGCGGACCTGTCCACACCCACCGGGAGGGCGAGCGCGATCAGACAGGCGACGGAGGGATTCTGATGGCGGACCTCGACAGCAACATCCGCTACATCTTCACCATGACCGACAACGTGTCCACATCCACGGACACGATCTCGGACAGCGCGGTGGAGGCGCAGAACAATCTCCATCAGGTGAGGGTGGAGCAGGAGCAGCTGGAGGACCAGACCGAGAGGACCAACCAGGCCCTCACCAAGCAGCAGGCCCAGTTCCTGACCAACGCGGCGGTGCTCATGACGATGCAGAGCTCCGTGTCGGCGGTCACCGGGGGACTGGTGGCCATGGGCGTGGTGACCGGGGACAACGCGGTCAAGCTGCAGATGCTCAACGGCGGGTTCCAGGTCCTCACCGGATTCGTGCAGGGGATCCAGGCACTCCACGCGGTCTCCGAGATGCTCAAGACATCGGAGCTGGGACTGGCCATCATCGAGACGTTCAGGTCCGTGATGGAGAGCCCATGGAAGGCGGCCCTCGTCGGAGTGGGCGTGGGAGCGGCGGGCGGTGCCCTGGCCGCGCTCATGGCGTCGTCCGGAGGATCCTCCTCCACCGTGGCGGCGTCGACGAACAACAACAGCACCATCATCATCCAGAACACCGCGGGCGACAGCGTGAGCACGGCCAACGGCATCAATGCGAGAATCTCCGGAGGGAGGATCCTATGACGATTACGGTTCAGAGGGGAGGGACGACGATCCAGGGCATCAGATGGGTTACCATGGACCCGCTGTCCTCGAGGCTGAAGTACAAGCAGCACGAGATCGACGGGGCGGACTACGACATCTATCACGTGACCGGGTCGAACTCACCCACGACAACGCTGGTCGGGGTGTACGAGAGGACCCCTACCAACAACACCCTCATGCGGAGCCTCCCCGGGAGCACCCTGACGGTCATCCATCCGACCGACGGGACGATCTCCGGGTTGCTTTGTCTCGAGTGCAACCCCGCGGTATCGAGCGGGGGGCTGTACGTGACCGTATCCCTCACCCTGGTGCAGGTGTGACCATGACGCTCGGATCATCCACATCCTGTCTCGTGCGCCTCTACAAGAACAGCGCGGGCACGGGGGCGTACATCGACCTGGATGACATCCAGGGTCCGAAGCTGAAGTTCGTCGAGAACTACGGCGTAACCGGGTCGCTGACCATCGTGAACGACATCGGGAGCTCGGCCAGCAATCTCCTATCGAGCTCGTGCACGCTGTGGAGCTCCGGATCGGGAGCACTCAAGCCGGGGATGTTCCTCCACATCTGGACCGGCAGCAGGACCAACGCCAACAAGCTGGGGGTCTTCATCATCACGCAGATCTCCCCATCGGACGATCTGATAGACGTGACGTTCGGGGACTGCATCCAGATCCTTAGAGCGACCGGGGCGGATTACCACCGCAACCACTACGCAGAGGGACAGCAGCATACAAATGAGAAGGCATACGGATTTTGGGATTCATCCGCAGGGGGAATCTATGTGAAAAAACCGTCCGATGTTACCATAGATGCCGCCAATGGAGACGTGCAGTGGGCAGTATCCGAGGAGACCGAGCTGTCAACGGGCATGGGAAATGGATTCCTGACCAGTGATGGGTACATCGAGACCGAGTTCGATCTGGACGCCGATTATCTCATAGGTTTCACACTAAGACCACAACCCGGGCTCGATGGCCTCAATTGTCGTATGAGGATCTACGTCAACGGCGTGCTTAGATCGACACAGACTGTAATCACCGATTCTAACGATCACTATTTCGAGCTAAACACTCCACTGGAAGGGAGCACGATACGCATCAGACTGGACCAGCCCGGCAACCAAGATGGGACATCAGATGGTGTCCCATACTACTCCGGAGCCAACCTCAACTGGGCACCAGGCACGTATTCACAAGGGGGAATCAGCAACTCGACGCTTACAATCCACAACTACTGGGACGGTCTGGAAATCGTGTATGAAACGAGAACCGAGCAGCACACATCGTTCTTCGCCAGCATTGTCACGGCATCATACGCCTATGCGACCGCAGGAGAACAGGATCCCTCCGACCGTACCAAGTATTACATCACAGCCATAGAGGGGCTGAAAACAATAACCGAAATCCAGGGAAATCCTGGTTGGGTTGGTCGCGCCCTGATAACATATCTCGAGCTCAGAGGAGACCTCCCCATGAGCACGGTCTTCTCCAGAATCTGCGACGCGGCGGGAATGGATGCGACCGTGGTGACGTCTGCCAGGGCAGTTGGAATCTTCCGCTGCGGAGGAGACTACTACCACAACTATCTCCTGGCCCTCGCAGACATGGATGAACCGTCGGGGACCTATGCTGGGAGACAACACGGCATCGCAGCATCGACGACGAGCTGGGGCGACATCCGTCTCGGCATACGGTACAGAGCTAACGACAGCTCCCAGGCGACACTGTACTATGCAGGAGATGGTGAAAGGTCTGGGATCCCGATGATGGCCTTTGTCCCATTCCTGACCCTCCAATATCGTCCATACCTCGCAGTCACCAAGGGGACTAAAGATGATGGTACACCCATCATCGTCGCGGTACGTGATCCGGACGTCGACATAGGGTCTGCGAGCTCCATCGTCGACGGCAGTGTGACCACGATAGAGGATGCTGCGCTGTCATCCTATTCGGAGATCATCACCAACCGGTCAACCAACTGGGAGGGTACGGTGAAGCTCTCCGGGATCTACACGGACTTCATGGTCGTGGGAACCTACACCGGAGGCGTGCCCGTCAGAATCTACGATTCGAGATACGGAATGAATGGATACGCAGCCAGGGTAAGAGAGGTGGAGCTCAACTTCACGGAGCAAACCACAACCCTCTATCTGAACAACTACTCCGAGATGTACGCCAACAGCATCATCGACAGCACGAAGATGGCATACTCCGCAGGGAATCTGGCTGTGGAGGCTTCAAGCAGTGACCTATTCACCAAACAATACGTCAGGCTCGAGAGTACCGCGACATTGAGCTCGAGGGCCAAACACACCATCGAGATTTACAGCTCGGAAAACGGATACGAATCGGCAGCAGCCGACGTTCTGGAGATCTCCGATCTGGACATTGCGATTCTAAGTGCCTACTTCCCCCGGGGGGTCAGCACGATCACCGAGCAATATGGGATCACCCGGGTCAGAGTGGACGGTAATACGGTAATCAACATCCCCGAGGCCATCCGTCCGGACAAATACAGCAACCAAATTCTCATTGTCAACGTGCAGATGAATATATAAGCCCGAACTGGGGTCCATCAGGTATGGAAACAAGGCAAATCATAGCCGCCGGCATCGTCGTGGCCTTAGTCTGCGTCGGTGCTGTGGCTATTGTTTTAAACGTCGATGAGGGTGAATCTAAAACCGGGACATATTCATTCACAAGTATCGGTATATCGCCGTCTGGAGCTCTTGTCAATAATCAGGGAGAAGAAATCATCCGCTTCTCCACATGGACCGGAGATATGATAGATCTGTACACAGCATGGTTCGAAAACGGATACATACTGGGAGCTCTACACGATTGAAATTTATGCAGCACCTGGAACCACAATCACCGCGGATCAGATTTACATAGGCGTAAAACCAAATCAAACTGTAATAGGCGATGGAACAGTGAATCCATCTGATTATTACATCAGACCGTTCATAAATGCTGGCGGAGAGATCGTCCACAGTATATTCACGAACCTGGCAGTAACTACTGATGAGACAGGGCATGCCCAAATGATCGTATGTGTCCTCACAGATCAGCACCACGATTATCCGCTCATTTTCGGCAGCGATACCACGTGGACATGCACTAACTGATTACACATAAACCGCCGACCAGATGATTATCCTGGGGTTGTAGGTCATTCACCCCGGCCAGGCACATCTGCTCGGCATTTCACTCCGGGGCCTCCGGGCCCCACCATTCTGCACCGATTCCATGATTCCTCCGTGACCACATTCTATCATCATGCCCGTGGTGTCGTTTTCTCATGTGGCTACTCCGTGGTTACAGTTTTAAATAGATGCCCGACTATGTGGTATCAACACAACGGAGGAACAAGGCATGAAGACCATCATCAAAGGCGAGACCAAGTACGTCGTGGAGACGGCCTGGCAGGACAAGGGGGCGAACTGGGAGTTCAGCGAGACCAACGAGTTCGACACCCTGGCCGAGGCCCACAGATGCGCCAGGGACGCCCACCGCGACGACAGGTGGAATGTGACCAGCATGATCACCAAGAGGACCGTCCTCGAGGAGATCCTGGCGTACAACCTGTGAGGGAGACCATGAGGAAGGAGATCACATTCCCCTCGAGGATCGTGAAGAAGGGGAACGGGTGGTTCGTGCCCGTCCCCAAGGCGTACCTCGAGAGGATGGAGCTGCAGGAGAACGACGACGTGGACCTGACGATCCGCAGACCGGAGACCGTAGATGAGTGACATCGACCTGTTCACAGCCGGGCGCGGGTTCCCGATGGACCACCTGTCCCCGAGCTTCATCAGCAAGTTCGAGGAGTGCCCGCTTAAGGCCCTGTACTACCGCGAGGGCCGTCCTGCGGAGTACGACATCAGGTACGCCGAGGTCGGTAAGCACATCCACTCGATCCTCGAGAAGGAGTACAACCCGGCGGCGGAGATCTACGAGCCGGTGTGCGGCATGGACGAGATGATGGCCATCCGCCGCAACCAGTCCATCGAGGGCTATATGACCTTACGCAAGCAGGACCGCCGCTTCGATCCCCGCGAGGGGACGCAGCACCCGGAGGTCCACGTGCGCTCGGAGATCCGCGGCGTGCCGATCATCGGGTTCATCGACCTGCTCTCGATCAGAGGAAGCATGGTGTACATCGACGACTGGAAGACCGGATTCCCCGGCAAGAGGGACGAGCAGCAGATCCGGATCTACACGATGATGGTGTCCCGCATCATGGGCATCCCGCCCAGGGACATCATCGCCACCCTGGACTACCTCCGCGAGGAGCCCAGGAGGATCCAGAAGCGCGTGCCCTACACCAGCACCGCCGCCATAGAGCAGCACATCGAGAGAGAAGTGATAGAGCCGATCAACGACCTCCAGTTTGTCCCCGTGAGGGGGTCGCACTGCGAGAGATGCGAGTACAGGAAAATCTGCGAAGCATGGTGATTGAAAGCGAGAACCAGAGGGTTCTCCGTCCCGAGGAAGCAAGGCTAATCGTATCGTTCGGGACGGACGCCAGATACGAGCCGGCGGACACGAATAACCGTATCAGAGGTATGAGGGAGGCGGACCTATATGAATCCGACCGTATGTGTGTCTCTCTCCCCCATCCGCTGACAGCGTGTCCCCCAAACTTCTTCCGATACGGGATGGGGGGAAAGTGATGCACGGATGGACACACAGTTCGACATGTCAGAGGCAACAGAATGGTTCGACTACCTCCGCAGCTGCGGCAGGAAGGAGAACACGATCAACGACCTCCAGTTTGTCCCCGTGAGGGGGTCGCACTGCGAGAGATGCGAGTACAGGAAAATCTGCGAAGCATGGTGATTGAAAGCGAGAACCAGAGGGTTCTCCGTCCCGAGGAAGCAAGGCTAATCGTATCGTTCGGGACGGACGCCAGATACGAGCCGGCGGACACGAATAACCGTATCAGAGGTATGAGGGAGGCGGACCTATATGAATCCGACCGTATGTGTGTCTCTCTCCCCCATCCGCTGACAGCGTGTCCCCCAAACCTCTTCCATCATTTTTTATATCACATCAACGATGAGAGATTCAGAGGCTAATCGTATCTGACGGATTTACGTCAGAGCGATTGTACTATTGCTCCTGCGGATCCTGACATTCGATTGGCCTCTTGCAACAAACAAGAGGGAATATGAAAATGAGAAGAATCACGCACGAAGAAGTGATGCGCGAGATTTGGGAAGGCAGCACCGAGCTTTTTGTGTCGCTGCTCGCCGAGGGCAAGAACCAGGCGAGATACAGCTTCGAGAGGTTCCGCAAGGACATGATGAGGCACGACCTCCTGGTCGACAACCGCACAATCAAGACCAAGTGGGACTGCCTGATCGTCAAGGGCGTAATCAAGGAGACCGGGAAGAGGTACACGGATTCCGCTCTGGACATCTGGTCCCTGATGCCCTATATGAGCACAGAATCCGCGAAGAAGCTCCTCATTGACACCGGAAGGGAGCCGGTGGGGTACGGCGTCAACCCCTGGGGTGAGAGACACACACACATCGAGGATGTGGCCTGATGGCAGCCGACGTCGAGACCGTCATCCCGCATATCTGGACGGACGCCCTCACCTTCGCGGTGAAGAAGAACAAGGGGATTCTCAAGGTCAGCAGCTACAAGAACCACATCTCGCCGAAGTACGGACATCCCTATATGGAGAACGAGCAGATCCACGCGCTCTACGCCGCGATGATCCGCGACGGCTACCTGGAGGAGATCGGCAAGCAGGGAGTCCGCGGCGGGGTCTGCATGTGGCAGGTCACAGACAAGGGCAGGGAGGCGGTAGAATGACCGGCTCCGAGCAGACGGGGGAGAGAGACACACACATACCCGACACCTCCCTCAACGTCTACCAGAGGCACCTCATCGCATGCCAGGTGATTGATTCCATGCCCTGGATCAAGGACCAGAGCAACCCCCAGTACAAGTCCGTGCCCATCGACGCCATGCGTGCAGGTGTCCGTAAGGCGTGCATCGCTGCCCGCATCGTCCACCGTGGCCCCAGCCAGATGGACTACACCCGCGAGGTGGAGATCAGGAAGGACAAGAACGGGATGGAAGTCGGAAAGACATTCCGCTACTACGGCGAGGCCAAGTTCCATCTGATCAACGTGGACAACCCCGACGACATCATGGAATGGGAGGTCGTCGGAGAGGCGATGGACACCGGGGACAAGGGCTTCGGGAAGCTCGAATCCGCATTCATTAAGAACTTCTACAAGGCGGCCTTCGACATCGGCGAAAAGGGAGAGGACAACGATTCCTACTCGAATGAGGAGTTCGAGCAGTTCCTCGCAACCAAGAGGGCCGAATCCGAGAGGGCGCATGCCGCAGCAGAGAGAGGGAAGGTAGACGAGGACGAGAAGCACAGGATCATCCTCGCCAACCTCGAGACACCCACGGTCAAGGCTTACATAGACAAGCACGGCAAGGACCTCACCCAGTGGCCCATCCTGGACGTCTACCAGTGTGTCTGCGACATCGAGGAGAAGGAGGGGAAGTCCGCCCCTTCCGAGTTCGGATCCGGGGAGGAGATCAAGAACGCGGAGATCTCCGGAACAATCATCCCCACCGAGCAGGAGATGGCCTCCTTCATCGACGTGTGCGGGGCGATGCCCGCGTACAAGGAGACCGTCAAGGGATTCAAGCAGAGCCACGGGGCGATGAGCTCCTACGACCTGTCATACGACGAGAAGGTGGAGCTCTACACCATCCTGAAGGACATGGGGGCGGTACAGTGACCAACCTCTACTCCCCTGACGAGATCAAGGGGTGGGAGGAGATCCGTCCCATAGACAGGGCAGTGATCCTCCGCGGATACCGCGAGCAGGTGGAGGCCGAGCTCGAGAGGGTGAAGGCTCTCCACGACGAATGCTGCAGGCTCGCCCGTGAGGCAGATGACACCGACACCGACGAGTGGAAGCTGCAGGTCAGGTACGCCTCCGGAACCAGCAGGTCTCCGGACGTGGAGATGCTGGCCGTCGAGGATCCGCAGGCATACGCCCGCCTCTACGAGGAGCAGCTCAAGAAGTGGAGGCCCAAGCTCACCAAGACGGACCTCGACTGGCTGTACGACGACGCCGACCAGCGCAAGGACATGATGGAGAGGATCTCCGTCGAGCACATGGTCAAGCCGCAGTACATCCTCGTCAGGAAGGAGGGGATCTGATGAGCGGTAAGATCACCGTCAGGCTGACCCCCCTGGAGCTCGCATTCCTGGACAGGTTCGCGGCAGAACATGAGATGACCCGCTCCGAGGTCATCCGCAATGCCGTCATCGCCAGACTGGAGGGGAGGACATGAGCCGCACCATCTACATGATGGCCTGCGGCCACGCAAGCAACGCCACCTGCGATGGCGGGCCTGCATGCGCGATCTGCGGATGCACCACGCCCCTCCGCCTGGTCTCCGGCACGGAGGGCCTCGAGGGCAGGAAGGCCAAGTGCTCCTCCTGCGGAAAGGAGACCGACAGCAAGTGGGAGCTCCCCTTCTTCGAGCACACCGAGCAGGCGTTCGACCGCTACTACTGCGGGTGCAGGGGGTGGGACTGATGGAGCCTGACAGGAAGTTCATCGACATCAGGACCAGCGACCTCACCCTGTCGCAGATGATGAAGGAGATCTCCAGGCTGCAGGGAGAGTACCCGGAGTACGAGATCTTCATGGACGGCGACGAGTACGCCATAGTGGGCCGTCGCAGGAACCAGCATCAGGGGGTGACGGCATGAGCACGATCCCCCACGCCACCATCCTCGTGGCATCGGTCAACCATCTGGTGCTCCTGTCCATCATCGACAAGGATGATCCGGAGAACGACCGTGAGGTGATGATCTCACCGGACGAGATCGGCAGGCGTCTGTGGGACGTCGCCGACTGGATGGAGGCCAGGAACGATCTCGCCCAGGAGGCCCTCGTGGAAGCCGCGAGGGACCTCCTCGAGAGCGCGTCCGGGCTGTACCGCATGCAGCCGCATTTCACCATAATCTGCCCCGGGGGGTGCCAGCTGTGAACCAGGGGGAGATCCTGAAGGTCATCCAGGCGAGCTCCCAGCCCATGACCAACAGGGAGATGTTCAAGGCCCTGGGGGTCCCCGCAGACCGCACCCAATCCGTGAACATCAACAAGCGTCTGCGCTCGATGGAACGCTTCGGGCAGATCAGGCGCGTGGGTACGGACCCGGAGACCCGCTGCATCCTGTGGGAGGTGGTCAGATGATAATCTCGCCGATGATCGCGGCGGAGATTCTCGGAGAGATACCCGCCGAGAAGATCACCGCAGCGGTGGACCCGGAACTCGACTTCGAGAGTGCGAATGGAGTGTTCTGGGTTAACCTGAACTACGTGTCTCTGGAAAGCCTGACGGCCAGAGAATACCTGGACATCATCAACAACGTGTCCGCATGGGTCGATCCGGAGGGGATAAACTGGATGGACACGCAGCTCGAGGTCACCGAAATCACCTACGAGGACGCGATGACCGCGTGGAAGGACACGGTGAAGCTGTACGGGGAGATCATCGAAAGTGCGGGCGTCGAAGCCTTCTGGCAGTCTAACGGGATGACCGCGTTGGGCATGCCGGCAATCAGGCTGGTGGTCTGATGGATCCCTACATGACCATCGAGATGCTGGACAAGTACCGCACCGACCTGGCGGAGATCGGAAAGACGCTGTTTCAGGACGACCTGAACGCCGAGCACGCCCCGCTCTCCGGGAGCATCGCGTTCTATTCCGGGATGGCCATCGGCGTCCTCGGGAACCTCGACCGCATCCTGGCCGAGAGCCAGGAGCGCGTCCGTCAGCAGATCGGCGTCATGGAGGGCATGGCCTACCTCTTCGGGGAGGGAGCGATATGAGGAGACAGATCCTCGAACTCCTGAAGGAGGGGCCGCTCACCGAGAGGCAGCTCTCCGCCAGGGTCCACGTGCCGCCCGGAGCATCCCTGTGCGGAACGATCCGCGCACTCAAGGAGGAGGGATGGATCGAGGGATGCGAGAGAACCAAGGGACAGACCGTCCGGTGGAGGCTGGTCCCCCATGTCTGCGACACATGCTGCCACATGTGCGTCCACTACGAGGACCCCGATCCCGGGGCATGCGGACAGGGCACCCTCACCTACGAGGAGTGCAGCGTCATAGACGAGATGACCGACAGCGACGTCGAGGATGCCAACGACGGTCTATGCCCCATGTGGGGCCCGCTGGTCGACGAGGACGGCTGCGACCTATTCCTGCAGGAGGCGATGCCATGAACGGTCGCTTCCTATCAGAGATCGCCGACGACATCATGGGGCTGTTCAGGAACGGCTCCCTGTCCGAACCGGAGATCTGCGCGAAGCTCAAGGACGACGACCCCGAAGCCGTCCGCACGGCCCTCAAGATGCTGATCCGTGACGGCATGCTGCAGATCGACCTGTCCATCAAGACGGAGTACAAGCTGATGCCCGGGCCGAAGGCGAAGGCCCCGAAGCCCAAGAAGAAGGAGGGCTCGGAATGACCTGCACCTACGACGGGAAGATGGTCGTCACCAAGACCGAGATAGAGCCCTGCTGCGGTGCCCTCCACCGTGCCATCATCGCCGGGGTCGTCTACCGCGGGGACATGACCGTCAAGAGCTCGCCGAAGAAGCTCCCCTGCGCCAAGCTGCGTCTGGACGGCAGCCGTGGCCTCGTGATGTTCAACTGCCCGTTCTGCGGGGCCCAGGCGATGATCAGGGAGGAATCCCCATGATGAGCCGCAGGTATCCGACCGCAGAGGAGGTTGAGAGGATCCTGTGGGACCTCGAGAAGCCGATGACGCTCCGTGCGATCTCCCGCGTGTCCGGCGTAAGGTATGACCGCGCCAGGTACGCGATGATCTCCCTCCGCTACCAGGGCCTCGTGGCCCACGGGCCGAGAAGAGGGAACAAGGGCGCACTGTGGTACAGGAGGGGCCGTTATGCCTGACCGTCCCAAGTGCAAGTGGCTCCGTCATACAGAGGGCTGCGGGATGATCGGCGACGCCGGGAAGATCATCGGCAACTGCGGTCTCCTGGGAGGGACGGCCTACGAGATTCGCTGCGAGACCTGTGACCAGTACAGGGAGGGCGGGTCATGACGGCAGCCGAAGACCTCCACAGATACCTCCAGCTGGTGAGGCTTAGGGACAATCTGCGGATAGCACACCAGACGCTGATCGGAATCGAGGACGCGTTCGAGCGCATAGGGATTCCAGTCCGCGAGGAGGAGATCAAGGACCTGCAAGCCATGAGGCGCATCGAGAAGCGCGTGCTCCGTCTGCATAACGCAACCGCGAGGGAGATCCACCGGATGGAGGATGCCGTGGACGGTGTGCCAATCCCTCCGCCGGACAGCACATCCGAGAAGGCCCTCGAGGAGATTAGGAAGCTCGTCGATAGGGAGCTCGGGAAGAAGGAGGGGAGATGAGGCAGCTCACTCTCCTCGACTTCCGCCCCCGTGCCATCCCGTGCACCTCGCGGATGCACGAGCACGACGGACGCGGGTGGATCTACCGCTCCAACGCGGAGGCCGTCGTGCACGACCTGGACGCCATGCCCTCCGGCATGGGGATCTGGCCGAGGATGGTGGGATGCAGGGGACGCCACAGGTGCGACGGATGGGACATCATGCACTTCCAGTGCAGGGGCTGTGGAAAGATCGAGAAGCTGATCCGCCTGGACGGAGTGGCCGCCGACTTCATCCGCCCCAACCGCTACGAAGTCGTGAACGGGCAGCCGACACCGGAATCCGAGCTCAAGCTCCGCATCAGCTCCGCCCACATCGACGGTGACGAGCTCATGATCGAGACCGAGGACGGCAGGCTGTGGAGCGAGATCATAATCCCCGATTCCGAGTGCCATCCCCGCGACGTGTGGAGGTACGACCCGGAGAACGACCCCGAGCACTTCCTTATCGCATGCCTGCACGCAGGCTGCACCGGAGAGGAGCTCTATCCCATCGCCGACCTCCCGTACCGCTTCGAGGTCATATCCCCCTACATACCGGAGATGGACACCGTCTTCGAGCTCTCGAAGCGCATCGGCATCACCCCTCGCCTGAAGACCACTGTCCGCATGTCGGACGAGTTCCAGACCGCATACTACAAGCGCAGGACACAGCAGAGCATCAGACGCTCCAAGGAGGTCCCTGCCTGAAACCCCTTCCGATTTTTCCAGAGGATGATAGAATGAGCATACATGGTGCCGAATCAATGCACAGATCGATGCTCCGCAAGTACCGCTGCGATGCCTGCGGAGAATGCAACTGCGAATGCTTCACCGAGAGCGAGATTCCCCCGACGCGCTGCTGCATGCAGTTCATCCCGGCATGGAGGCAGGGTCCATGATCGAGGAGGGCGATTACAGGGTGTGCATCGTCCACATGCCCGAGATCGACTGGCCCTGCGTCAGGTTCCTGAATTCCGATGGGATCCAGGCGAACATTCCGATAAACGTCCTGGATCGCATGATGCCCGCTCTGAAGGACCTGCTCGACAGGGCGTTCAAGCCTGCGACGTGCCCGTTCTGCGACAGCACAAGTCTAAGGACGATCCCCAATGACGACCCGGAGCCGGATTGGTTCGTGATTTGTGATGGATGCCAGGCCACAGGGCCAGTCGGAAAGGACAGGGCCGAGGCCGTGGCGAAATGGAACAGGGGTGTCCGTCGCACCAACGGGGTGGTTGATTGACCGAGGACCGCCTGACCATCCGCGACAGGGCGGACCTGGCCCGCGTCGCCATGCTCCTGCAGTCCCACGGATATAGCATCCGCAATCTGGACAAGTGCGTGGAGCGTGACAGCCGCGACATAGTGGCCATTCACAGGATCCTCGAGAAGCAGCAGAGGACCATCGACCTGATGGTGCTGGTCACGGCGTTCGCTCTGATGCTCGGGGCCGTCTCGATCACGGTCATGACGCTGGTGATGGTATGAGCTCCCGAGGGCCTTCTTCGGATGGCGGAGCAGGGGGTGTGCCTCGCTCCGAGATGCAGGTGCCCGGGATGCGGCCTCGAGGCCGACTGGGGAGATTGTACGATTGATGAGAACGGGGAGGCCCGCTGCCCGGAGTGCGGGTACATGATGGAGGATGTGTGAGTGCAGGAGACAGCTAAGCAGGCAAGGGAGAGACTGGGAACGGACGTCGTGATGATCGCTCACGCGGACAGGATGCTGACCGCGCTGGACCCGATCATCGGGGTGGCCGGTAAGGATGCGGACGTGAGGTTCGAGCTCACATCCTCGGAGATCACGTGCGGCGTGAGGGGCGAGGGCCAGACCATGATGTGCATCATGGAGGCATCCACAGGATGCGAGGAGGACAGTGCCCTCTTCGACTATTCCATCGAGGGGGACGTGACCGTGGCATTCAGTCTCGAGCACATGACCGCCGCACTCAAGGCGTTCGGTGACGAGGCGGTTTACATCACGCAGATCGGGGCGAGGCTGTGCCTCTGGAATGCCAACAGGAGGCGCGGATTCTCGATGGCGGGAGGACAGGTGGATGTCCCCCGGGATCTCACAATGACCCCGGAGGTGGAGCTCGAGATCCAGCAGGACAAGCTGAAAGAGCTCACATCACTGGAGAAGATAGGGGAGACCCTGCACATCCGCATCGACAAGGGGCGTCTGGTCTTCGCCTGCTCCTCGGACGTGGAGACCGCCGAGATCTACGTGCCGACGGTCTACACATCGGACATGACGAGCTCCTTCGGGACGGAGCTGGTGGCCAACATCGTCAAGAGGATCCACACCAAGGACGGCGAGAACATCTCCCTGGATCTGGTGACCGACGCGCCCCTGCGCATGAGATTCTCCTACATGGGGGCAGATTACAGGGTGTACATCGCACCCAGGATCTTGGGGGTGTGAGCCATGGACGAGGTGTGCAGGCGCATCATCGACACCGTCCGCAGCTACAACGAGCAGAGCAAGGAGATCTGCTTCACCGACCTGACGACGATGAACATCGCCGCACCGCCCACGATCCAGAAGCGCACACGCGAGCTCCTGGACGCGGGAGAGCTCCTGGGGCTGTCCGTCCAGACCCCTCACGGAACCAAACGCCTGCTCTTCGTGCCGGAGCACTACACCGACGCGGAGGGCATCGTGCAGCAGAGGCTCATGGGGATGATGGTCTACCAGCTCCGCAGGATCGCCGACAGCATGGAGAGGCGCGAGGGACGTATCCCCAGGGATCCGGAAGGAGACGGGATGGTCCAGATGGCCCTGTGGGGCGACGGGAAGGAGGCGAGCTGATGCCCTACATCTGTCCGAGATGCGGGAGCACCTGCATCAACAAGGAGGGGAGGGTCATCAGATGCTCCCAGTGTCGGACGAAGATCGTCGAGCTCAACGAGCCCGAAGTCCGCAAAGTCACAGCCCCGAGGTGCCGGAGATGACCGAGGCACGGAAGCTCGACAGGAGCCTCCTCGTCCCATCGACGAAGCTCCCCACCTATGACGTCCCGATGGACACGATCCACCTCTACGAGAGAAACCCCCGCAAGAACGACAAGGCCGTCCCCATCGTCCGCAAGAGCCTGGAGGACTTCGACCAGAAGGTCCCCATCGTCGTGGACGCCTACGGAACCATAGTCGCAGGGCACACCCGGTACAAGGCGATGCGCGAGATGGGATGGACGACATGCACCATCGTGCTGGCCGACGACCTGACACCGGACCAGGTCAAGGCGTACAGGATCATCGACACCGCTCCTCCGAGTATTCCACATGGGACGACGTCCTGCTGGACCTCGAGCTCGAGGACATAGAGATGGACATGACGCCCTACGGATTCGAGAAGGACGTCTCCGTGGACGTGGAGGAGGACGGCTACGAGCCCGAGCCCCCGGAGGACCCCATGTCCAAGATCGGGGACATCTACATTCTCGGAGACCACGTCCTCGTCGTCGGAGACGCGACATCGAAGGCCGATCTGCGCAAGCTCCTGGAGACTGCCGCCGGGGGGGGGGGATTGATGGTCGATTGTGTTGTCACCGACCCTCCATACAACGTGGCCATCGAGGGAGAGACCAAGGACAGGCTCACGATCCTCAACGACCACATGGAGAACAGCTCCTTCCTCACGTTCCTCGAGGATGCGTTCGGCTGCATGGATTCCGCCCTGAAGCCCGGCGGTGCCTTCTACATCTGGTACGCATCGAGTAACGGGCAGATCTTCGAGGAGGCGTGCGAGCGCACCGGATGGGAGATCCGCCAGTGCCTGATATGGGCGAAGCAGCACTTCGTCCTCGGCAGGCAGGACTACCAGTGGAAGCACGAGCTATGCCTCTACGGATGGAAGGCGGGAGGGGCCCACTACTTCACGGACAACCGCTCCCTGACGACGATCCTCGAGGAGGAGCCCTACGACCTCGAGCACATGAAGAAGGAGGACATGCGCAAGCTCCTGCAGAGGATCCTCGATGCCGACGTGCCGGTGGACGTCATCCACGAGAACAAGCCCGCAGCGAACAAGGACCACCCGACCATGAAGCCCATCCGCCTGATCGCAACCCTCATCCAGAACAGCACCCGCAGAGGGGAGACCGTCCTGGACCTGTTCGGAGGCTCCGGCTCCACGCTCATGGCATGCGAGCAGCTGGGAAGGAGATGCCTCACGATGGAGCTCGACCCCCGCTATGCGGACGTCATAATCGACAGATGGGAGACCTTCACCGGGCAGAAGGCGCAGAAGGTGGGAGCATGACGGAGAACGACGCGCAGGAGCCCGCAGGAGGCCCGAAGGACGCCGAGACGACCTCCGATACCTCCGAGGAACCGAGGCCTGCAGAAGGGCAGGAAACGCCCCAGAAAACAGGCCGTGAGAAGAGCCTCGAAAACCTCAAGCGCGGGAGGGCGACACAGTTTTCAAGCGGCGATGAAGCGGCGAAAAACGGCAAAAAAGGAGGCAGGGCAAGTGCCCGGAAAAGGCAGGAGAGGAAGAGCCTCGCGGAGGCCCTCGAGATCGCCCTCACCATGCCCATGAGATCGGGCAAAGTGACCCCCATAGACAAGGTCAAGTCGTTCGACGATGTGAAGGAGGCGAACCTGACGGTCAACGACAGGATCGTCGTGAAGCTCGTGCAGAAGGCGATGAACGGGGACGCGAAGGCGGTCGAGCTCATCCGTGAGCAGATCGGCGAGGCGAAGCCCCTCCAGGTCGAGGCATCGGTCCGTCTGGTCGACGAGGCCAAGCTCCACAACATCAAGAAACGCATCGACAAGGACCCCGAACTTCTCAAGGCCCTAATGGGCGAGTTGGATGACGAAGAAGAGCATCGAGCTCACCGACGCGGAGCTCCAGGACCTGATGTGGACGTACCGTCCGGACAGATGGGCAGCGGATGTCATCGAGCCGGTGACGGACTTCTCCCTCGACGGATGGCAGCGCACATTCCTCCGCGACGACCGGAAGAGGCTCCTGCTGCTGGTCCACCGTCAGGGAGGCAAGTCCACGGCGGTGGGCATCAAGGCCCTGCACCGCGCCCTCTTCCGTGACAATCAGACGGTGGTGCTCGTCAGCCCTACGCAGCGTCAGTCCTCTGATCTGCTAAGGACGATCCGCCGCATGGTCAAGGCGATCCCGGAGTACGCCTGCAAGCTGGTGGTGGACAACGTCATGAGCATGGAGCTGGCCAACGGCTCCAGGATCCTCTCCCTGCCCGCGACAAATTGGAACATCCGTGGTACGACGGCCAACCTGGTCATCATCGACGAGGCGGCGGGAGTGCCCGACGAGATCTACGCGGCGGTGTCCCCCATGCTCCTGACCACGCAGGGGCAGTTCATCCTCGTGTCCACACCCAAGGCCAAGACCGGCAACTTCTATGCGGCGTACATCGGCCAGCTGTGGAGCAAGTACATCATCCGGGCGTCCGAGAATCCGAGGATGCAGACGCCGGAGATGCAGGCGTTCCTGCAGGACGAGCTCGTGGAGCATGGTAGCAGGATCTACGGACAGGAGTACGAGTGCGAGTTTTTAGACGACCTCGACGTCGGCAGAATCAAGCGCAGCTGGTGGCACTTCTACGACATCGACGACGTGAGGAGCCTCCGCGAGCAGAGCTCCGACATATACATCTCGTGGGACACGGCGCAGAAGGTCAAGGAGATCTCTGACTACTCCGTCGGAACCGTATGGCTGCGGATCCAGGACGATTACTACCTCCTCGAGATGGTCTGCGAGAAGCTGCTGTTCCCGGAGCTCGTGCGGACGGCCATAGACCTCAACAACCGCTACCGCCCCACCTACAATCTCATCGAGGACAAGTCCTCCGGGGTCTCCCTCATACAGGAGCTCCGTGAGAAACGTCCGAACATGCCCATCAAGCCCATTGATCCCGGGAGCATGGACAAGGGGCAGAGACTGGACATGGCCACCCCTGCGATAGAGGCCGGAAGGGTCCACCTGCCCGCCACGGTCATCGAGGACGGCGGCAACACAGTGCTCGTCCCCACGTCCACAGCCGGAGCGGTGATGGACAACCTCGCCCAGTTCCCCGAGGGAGAGCACGACGACATCACTGACAGCGTCTCCCAGTTCCTCGTCTACATCAGGGAGCACAGCAGGACGCCGCACATCGAGTTCCTTTGATGTGATTACATTTTACGACCACGCCCGATGGAATCCGCATGGGAATCATCGGGGACCTTCTCACACGCAGGGCAGCACCAGCCACGGTGCCGGCCAAGCCCGCGCCTCCGATGCAGTTCCTATCATCCTCGCAGCTAATCGGCAAGAACATGTGGTCGCAATTCGTGGACGGCTTCGAGAGGAATCCCTACGTTTTCCAGTGTATAAACATCCGTGCCGGGTCCGTGTCCTCCGTCCCACCCGTCATCTTCGACAACGCGGGCAACGAGATCACCAACCCGGAGCATCCCCTGAAGAAGCTCCTCGAGAGACCGAACCCCCGGCAGAGCTGGGCGCAGTTCATCTCCCAGGTGGAGACCTACCTCGGAATCAACGGCAACGCCTTCATCTATCCCGTGACAACGCACTTCTCCGGGATCCGCGAGCTGTGGTGCTTCAGCAGCGGGGAGGTGACCCCGGTCAGGACGAACAACAAGTTCGAGCCCGTCTCCGCGTGGATCCTCAACTTCGGGGACAGCACCAGGACGGTCACGCCCGACGAGCTCATACACATCAAACTCAACAACAGCAGCGACAAGGTGTTCGGGGTCTCCCCGATGTACGTCGCACGCATCAACGTGGAGATGCAGAACGCCGCAGGGGTCTGGAATAAGAACACCCTCGAGAACGGCGCGAGGCCCAGCCTGATCATGAAGGTCCACGGGAATCTGACGAGCAAGCAGAGGAAGGAGCTCCGCGCCGAGGTCCGCAACAAACAGCAGGGTCCGGAGAACAACGGCAACGTCATGATCATCGACGACCAGATGGACGCGACCCCCAACGGATTCACAGCGGTGGAGATGGACTTCGTGGAGGGCATGGTCATGAACAGCCGTGCGATCTGCGTCGCCTACAACGTCCCCTCCGAGCTCGTGGGGGACGTTGCGAACAAGACATACGCCAACCTGGCCGAGGCACGCGCCCAGTACGCCAAGTCGTGCGTCCTCCCGGAGCTCGAGCTCATCTACGGCGAGCTATCCAACTACCTCCTGCCGTGGTACGACGACGTGGGACGCATGACCTACGACGTGGCCCAGGTTCAGGACCTCGCTGGAGACCAGACCGCGATGTACACCGCGATCACGACCTGCGACTTCCTCACCACCAACGAGAAGAGGGAGATCTTCGGCTACGACGACGTGGGCTCCGACGGAGACGTGATTCTGACGAGCATGTCCCGCCTGCCTCTGAACGAGGCGGTCTACGCGGTCCCCGTCCAGCCCATGCAGCAGGATCCCGGGGACGGAGGGGAGCCGGATGCCGACACTGGCGAGAGCCTATGAGGCGGCCCCCTACATCAAGCTCGTCGGCGGCATGTCCCGCGCCCAGCGCATGAGGGCCTACCGCCAGATGGAGCGCATCAGGAACGCCTACGAAAGAGCCGCCCGCGTGCAGTTCCGCTCCATCTTCTCCGCGGAGCTGGACGCCCTCACGCAGCTCGAGGACCCCGACGAGAGGCAGATCCTCGCAGCGGTCAAGTCCACGGACGGTGCGAAGCAGCAGGTCCTCACATGGATGTACACCAGCGTCGCCGAGGAGGTCTACCCCATGGTCGACGAGAGCATGACCGCCAAGGCATGGAGGATGCGCCTCGAGCGCAAGGCAGCGGGGCAGATCGACGAGGACGACACATGGGCGGTGGAGATGCGCCGGTGGATCCTCGAGAACGCGGGGACCAAGATCGTGCAGATCGACGACACCACCCTGCAGGAGATCCGCCGCATATTCTACGAATCAGCGTCCGTCATCGAGTTCCGGCAGAGGCTCGACGGGCTGTACCTCGACCAGATCATCCCCAACAGATCGTCGGTCATCGCAAGGACTGAGAGCACGGCGGCGAGCAACAGGGCGAGCCTCGAGACCGCCCGGAGCCTCGACAGCGCGAGGACGCAGTATAAGATGTGGAACACCGCCCTCGATGCGGAGGTCAGGGACACGCACCAGCACCTCGAGGGCAGGAGCGTGGAGATCTCCGACCGCTTCACGTGGTCGGGGAGGTACGGGGCCGTCAGGATGGACTGTCCGGCGGATTCCACATACGGGGCCCCCGCCGGAGAGGTCGTGAACTGCCGCTGCTTCATCACGTTCCACGTTTGACTGGCTTTGATGTGATTATAGTTAGTCGAAACCCCCGATTGAAACTCCATGACGGGGCTCACACTCAAGCATTTCTCCCTCACGGACTACAAGTCCATCGACACCGAGGGCCATTTCCGCGGCGTCCTCTCCACCTACGGCAACGAGGACATGGCGGGAGACATCTGTGACGAGGGATGCTGGGATGAATCCGTCAGAGCCAAGGGCGGCCAGTTCCCCCTTCTGTGGCAGCACGACACCGGAGAGCCCATAGGGTCCTTCAGGGTCGTGGACACCAAGACAGCCCTGACCATCGAGGGCCACTTCAACCAGGGCGTCCAGCGCGGTAAGGAGGCATACGAGCTCCTGAAAGCGGGGGACGTCTGCGGTCTGTCCGTGGGCTTCAACATGTTGGATTGGGCCTACGTCGACGGTGTCCGTCACATCACGAGGGCGGATCTATGGGAGGGTAGCTTTGTCACCTTCCCCGCGAACACCGCCGCCTACGCGGAGGCTAAGGCAATGGCCCAGAGAAACGGCGCAGATCTGCGCAAGGGAGTGGCCGCCCTGCCCGCCTACAAAGCCCTCTCCGAGGAATGCCAGCAGAAGATCCTGCGTGCCATCGACGAGGCGATCTCCGGAGAGACCGTGGAGGACGAGCAGAAGGAGGACACACCGGAGGACACCCCTGACACCCCGACAGGTGACGAGGGAACCCCGGAGGAGAAGGAGGACGAGCCCGGCTCCGAGGAGGAGCAGGAGCAGACGAAGGCTGTGAAGCTGGAGCTGCTGAAGCTCAAGAACAGTATGCAGGGATTCGCCCTGACAGTGAAGGAAGTGAGCACACATGAGTGACATGAAGGAAATCGCCTCCGAGCTCGGAGCCATCAACAGGGTCGTCAAGGGAATCTCCGACGACTTCCAGGGATTCGGCATCAGCTTCAAGGAGGCCAAATCCGCAATCGCGGACCAGAAGGCGAGCATCGAGAAGCTGAAGGCTGCAGTGGACGACCTCGACATCAAGATGGCCAAGAACGGGCAGTTCATCGCCAGCAAGAAGCAGGTCTTCGAGACGCCCGAAGTGAAAAAGATGTTCGATTACATCAGGAACACCACCAAATCCATGGCGGTCAACGACGGACCGTCCGGAGGATACCTGGTGCACACCGACTACCTGAACTACGTGTTCGAGAAGGTCAGAGACGTGGACGAGATCCGCGCCAACGCGACCGTCCTGACCACAGGCAGCTCTGCGCTCGAAATCCCCACCGAGGGACAGGACGCAGGACTGGAGTGGGTCGGGGAGACCGAGGAGAGGCCGGAGACCGACGCCCCTACATTCGGCAAGGTCAACATCCCTGTGACCGAGGCGCACGCCAAGATCAGGATGACCAGGATCATGAGGGACGACGCCTCGTTCGATGTGGAATCCTACATCACCCGCAAGCTGATAGACAGGATCGCACGCGGAGAGGGGCAGGCGTTCATCAACGGCAAGGGAACCACCGTCCCCGAGGGACTGTGGGCATGCTCCAAGATCGGCAGCATCGAATCCACCGCCACAGCGGGAAGCATCGGTGCGGACGACCTCCTGGACATGACTGCGGAAGTCCCCTGGGCACTGGAATCCGAGTGCGCATTCATCATGAACAAGCGCACCGAGGTGGCCATCAGGAAGCTCAAGGACAGCGACGGGCAGTACCTCTGGAACCCCTCCCTCATCGACGGAATGCCGTCCACGTTCGGAGGGTACAGGATCGTCAAGGCACCCAGCGCACCGGACATCGCGTCCTCCACATTCCCGGTGATGTACGGAGCCCTGAAGGACTACGCCATCGTCGACAGGCAGGGAGTGGAGCTCATCGTGGACGAGACCTCCGCGACCCTACGCTCCAAGGGCCAGATCGAGTACCAATTCAACTGCAGGCTCGGAGCAGCCGTCGTGCAGCCGGACAGCTTCATCAAGCTGGAGGTGCAGTGATATGACCACATTCGAGATCGCATCCGAGAGTATCGCGATCTTCGCGGCCAACGAGGACACAACCACGACCGGAGGGGCGGCCATCCCCGTGGACGGCTGCCTGGAGCTCACCTTCGTGTGCTACGGATCCGCATCGGCGGCGGTCACCGTCTCACTGCTCGAATCAGACGAGGAGGCGGGCACCTACACGGCGGTGGCCCCGGAGGACGTCTACGGCGGATTCGCCCTGGCCTCCACCGATTCCACCGGCAAGGCGGGCGTCTTCGCGTACAAAGGGTGGAAGAACTTTGTGAAGGTGGCCGTGGACGGGACCGCAACGGCCCTCACAGTCATCGCCCTGAAATCCGGATGCAGGCACTGTCCGACAGACGCGGCATGAGAACACCCCGAGGGGAGGATTCCCCTCACACCCCCTTTTTACAGTGATGATAGTTAGGTCTCACCCTCCATCGAATCGGTATGATGGAGATTACCGTCAGCTATGACGACCTAACTCGTACACTCGGTAAGCCCGTCTCCGACTACGGCGGAACCACGCTCGACGCGAACTCCACCAAGATCACCGTCACGGGCATCCCCGATGGATACAGCGCACGGCTCGACTTCGACGTCTCTATCCGCGTCGAAGGATCGAAGAAGAAGGTCTCTCCCTATCTCCCGCTCGATGCGGACGGCTCGTGCATCGTGCCGGGCACAATCATGAGGGCATGCAAGGCGGATCTCCGCCTGCCCGTCCAGCTGGTCCTCGAGAGCAGCGACAAGACCGAGACCTACGCATCCAGGAACTGGCTTATCTTCCGGGTCTCTCCGAGTATCAACGCCTTCGAGACCGTCCAGGACGCATACGAGCCAGACATCAGCAAGGCATTCTACAAGGTCGAAGAGGAGGGCGGGGTCATCGTCTTCACCCGCCTGGACGGGATGACGGAGACTGTGAACGTCGATGACGACTTCGTGGCCTGGAAGGATGTGGTCTCCGATTGGCCGGAAGAGCCCGACGACCACACCATCCCGACGATCAAGCTCCTCGACGACACGTTCCTGAAGTCTAATCTCACCGCGCCCAACCGCCTGCTCATCACCGACGGCGAGGGCAATGTCACCGCGGACGGCCCCAGGATCGTCACGGAGTGGAGCCCGGAGCCGAGCGACGACAACCTGCCCACGGAGAAGCTGGTGAAGACCGACCTCGACACCCGCGCCCTGGATTCGCAGACCGTCCACATCGACAGGGGAACCCCGGAGTGGGAGCCGGACATCACATACCACGCGGGATCCACGGTGGTCAAGGACCTCGTGTTCTACATCTCGCAGAACGACGGGAACGTGGGACACGACCCCTCGGATGAGGGCACGGTCTGGTGGGCCATGGTCACCGGGGACGGCGGAGGAGCCGGAGGGGACGAGCCCGGATCGTACCGCGTGTTCTCCCTCGGAGACGGGGTCAGCAAGCAGTTCACCGTCAACCACGGATTCAACTCCTACCATGTGGCCCACCTGCTCTATGCTTCGGGCGGTTCGATGCGGGATTCCGACACCCGCGTGGAGCGTTTCTCCAAGAACCATCTGGTGGTCACGTTCCACAGCCCTCCTGCGGTGGACGAGTGGACGCTGGTGGCGTACCGCCCCGGGATCGGACCCGAGAGCGTGGTCACATCCATCAACGGCATGTCGGGCGACATAGAGCTCGACCCGCTGGACCTCGGATGCGTCAGCGTCGACCCGCAGGAGCTCACAGACGAGCAGCAGGCGCAGGTCAGGGAGAACATCGGATTGGGCCAGGTGGACAACACCAGCGACCAGGACAAGCCCATCAGCACGGCGCAGCAGGAGGCCCTGGACGACAAGGTGGACAAGATCCCGGGGAAGGGCCTCTCCACCGAGGACTACACCACAGGCGAGAAGGAGAAGCTCGCGGGCATCGCAGCCGGAGCCGAGGTCAACGTCAATGCGGACTGGAACGCCACCGAGGGCGACGCACAGATTCTCAACAAACCCACCCTCGGAACGGCGAGCTCCAGGGACGTGGGAACGGCGGCAGGGCAGATCCCGGTGCTGGATTCATCCGGCAAGGTCCCCAACTCCGTCCTGCCGTCCCTGGCGATCTCCGAGTTCGTGGGAACGGTCACGACCAGGGCACAGCTCGTCACCCTCTCCGCAGCGCAGCAGGGAGACTGGGCGCAGGTCACCAACGACCCCGACATCAACAACAACGGGGTCTACATGCTCAACGGAGCCTACTCCACGCTGGCCAACTGGATCCAGATCGTCGGCCCTGGGGCGGTCATTTCCGTCAACGGGAGGACGGGCGTGGTCACGCTCGCGGCAGCGGACGTCGGGGCGGTCCCGACATCCAGGAAGGTCAACAACAAGGAGCTCTCCGCGGACATCAGCCTGACCCCTGCGGACATCGGAGCCGTGCCCACCAGCAGAACGGTGAACGGCAAGGCTCTGTCGCAGAACATCAGCCTGACGCCTTCCGATGTGGGCGCGGTGCCCAGCACCAGGAAGGTCAACAACAAGGAGCTCTCGACCGACATAGAGCTCACTCCCGCAGACGTCGGGGCGGTTCCTGACGAGAGGACCGTGAACGGCAAGGCCCTCTCGACCGACATAGAGCTCGACGCAGACGACGTGGGCGCGGTCGCAGCCGTCGAGGGGATTACCGGGGCAACCCATCCGGTGATCACCTACGGCGACGACGGACTGGTTCGCAGCGGGAGGGCACTCCAGGCGAATGACATCCCCAACCTGCCCGGAGAGAAGATCACCACTGGAACGGTCGCTTATGAGAGGCTCCCCACGGGCAACGGCCCGCAGAAGGTGGTCGGTGTCCAATCCGCAGGACAGGCGGGACAGGCCCTGCGCCTGAACGAATCCGCCACAGCCTACGAGTGGTTCACTCCGTCAGCGAACGCCCTCGCCCAGTTCACCGGGCAGATCGTCGGAGACGGAGCCACCAAGGTCTTCACATTCAACCATGGGTTGAACGGGACGCCGGACCCGTCACTATTCAACAGCGCGGGGAGGAAGATCCCAGGGGCCCATCTGGACGCCGACGAGACCACCATCACCGCCTACTTCTACACCGCGCCGGCGAGCGGAGAGACCTACACCGTGAGGGGAATAGCATGAGCTACGACGCCAACGACGGCTGGGCGGTGGACGGCCCAATAACAGGAACGGTCCAAGCGAAGAACGAGGGGGATGTCCCGATCCTCGAGAGCGACGGGAAGCTGCCCGGCGGGATGATCCCCGACGTGGCGATACAGTTCACCGTGCCTGCTACGGCATGGGCGGGAGAAGGGCCCTATACGGCCTCTGTGAGCGTTCCGGGCGTGGAAGGTATCGCAACACCAATCATAGGCCCCGACGCGCCTGACGCGGAAGCGAGGGAGGTCCTGGCGGATGCCATGATCTCCGTGGTCTCCGTGAGCTCCGCGGGAGTGGTGCAGCTGGTGGCGGACGGGGACAAACCGACGGCCCCGCTGAACCTCGTCGCCACGGGGACGAAGGGGACGCAGACCGGATGCTTCATCGGAGCGTTCGGCACGGGCGGAGGAGGCACGAACTTCTACCTCAACGTCCACGTGAGCGCATCGGCAGGGTCGCCCGACCTGTCGGGCATCACAGTGTCGGCGGTCCCCACAACGGGAACAGCCGTCACAGGGAGCACCAACGGCGAAGGGGAGTGCACCCTGTCCGTGAAGCAGGGCCAGACCTACACCGTGACCCTGGCGAAGACGAACTTCACCTTCAGCCCCGCGAGCTCGAGCGTCACGATCCAGGACACGTCCACGGATCTGGACGTCAGCTGCTACGAGGCCCCCAAGCTCACCGTGGTGTGCAGCGGGACGGACAAGGCCGGAAGGCAGGTCACCTGCACTCCGGACGAGGGAGAGGGCGAGGTCATCACCGCGACCACCGGACAGGACGGATGCGCGGAGATCGTCCTCGAGATCGCCAACTACACCATCACCGTGGACTATCCGACAGGCCAGGGCGTGAGCCCCGAATCCACGACGCTCTCCGCCGCAGCCGGCGGGGTGTACACCAAGAACTTCACGATTCTCGACGAGCCCACCGTGCAGATCTCCGTCGTGGACCACAGCAGCCTGGGCAACCAGAACGTGTCGTCCTCCTACACCTACATGCGCCTGATCACGAACAAGGATTTCAGCAACTACACCTTCGACGGCAGCATAAAGGGCAAATACTCCTCGCTGGGCGCCCCC